>LUMJ01000270.1_pt1 | contig 27697 bp, 27 predicted proteins | sample 729631 | NCBI WGS metagenome assembly LUMJ01 (sample SAMN03860266, study PRJNA289734) | marine metagenome | biome: seawater column; feature: ocean; material: water; isolation source: Red Sea water column Station 22 - depth 500m | place: Saudi Arabia: Red Sea | collected 2011-10-15 | depth 500 m
TTTGCTTTAGCTAAAGTAAACGAAGATTTAGGCAAACAAGACGAACTCTTTAAAGTCTTGATAAAGGGCAATAGTTTGCGCAAAGAGCAATTGAGTTATTCTCAAGGTAAGTCAGAAGATCTATTTGCTGTCGTGAGAAAGCTATTTAGTTCACCTCCTGTTATTGAAAAAACAAATTATAAAATATCAACTATACGTCCCGTTTTTATTGTTGGGATGCCTCGTTCTGGTACAACTTTAGTCGAACAAATCATATCTAGCCATTATGCGGTACACGGCGCAGGTGAATTAGATATTTTAAATAAACTTATTTTTCCAATAACCAAGGATCAATTAACTCACGGTAGGAACGGCCTTTCTGAAGAAACCTTTTTATCCATACGTCAACAATATTTAGATTCGGTTTCTCGTTTTAATATTCCGGAAAACGTTATTACTGACAAAATGCCATTAAATTTTCGATGGATTGGATTTATTTTGACAGCCTTTCCTGAAGCAAAGATTGTTCATTTGAAAAGGGATGCTATGGCTACATGTTGGTCAATTTACAAGAATTATTTCAGAGGTACAGGAATTGATTGGGCTTATAGTGTGGATGATTTAGCTGGGTTTTATGGTTTGTATAACGACCTTATGTTTTTTTGGCATCAGCTATATTCTGATAGAATATATGACATTTGTTACGAAGATTTAACGACTAACCAAGAAGAAGAAACGCGAAAGCTATTAGAATATTGTGAATTAGATTGGGATGAAAATTGCTTAGATTTTCACAATAATAAACGTGCAGTAAAAACATCCAGTGCATTACAAGTCAGACAAAAGATGTATCAAGGCAGTTCTGAAGCTTGGAAGAAGCATGAAGCGTATTTACAGCCACTAATAAAGGCACTCAGCTCCTATAATGTCAATATTAGTTAATTTAATAATTAATTTTATTTAATGTTTGCTTTATAGATGGAAAACACAAGCATAATTTACCATGCAGCTTCAGTAACAAGAGAAAGACGCAATCAATTAAATAATCATAAATCTGTTGTTATATGGTTTACTGGTCTTTCAGGTTCTGGTAAGTCCACTTTGGCTCATTCTGTAGAAGAAATTTTATTTAATAAGGGTTGTAGAACATATGTACTTGATGGCGATAATGTTCGTCATGGCCTAAATTCTGATCTTGATTTTAGTCATAAAGATAGAACAGAAAATATTCGTCGAATTAGTGAAGTTACTAAATTAATGATGGAAGCCGGTTTAATTGTTATGACAGCTTTTATTAGTCCATTTAGAGATGATCGTATTGCTGTGCGTAATTTAATTTCTGACGGAGATTTTATAGAGATTTATTGCAAAGCTAGTTTGGAGACTTGTGAAAAAAGGGATATTAAAGGTTTATATAAACGTGCTAAGGCAGGCGAAATTAAAAACTATACAGGCATTAACTCTCCTTACGAAGCTCCAAAAAATCCAGAGTTAATAGTCGACACCGATAAAGAAGAGTTGGAAGAATCAGTATCTAGAATCGTTAATTATCTTAAGACACAATCAATCATCAAATAGCTCTCCATGATTGATCAAATTGATATTCAAGACATTATTAAAATTGCCAAAGAAGCTGGTAAGGCAATTATGAAAATTTACAATCAAGACTTTGACGTTGAATATAAAACAGATAGTTCGCCATTGACCATTGCAGATAAATTGGCAAATGAAATTATTGCAACATCTTTAAACGAACTATCAGTTAATTCTTTTTTTAAAAAAAATATTCCTATAATTTCTGAAGAGGGTAGAACTATTCCTTATAACGAAAGGAAAAATTGGGAATATTTTTGGTTGATAGATCCTTTAGATGGCACCAAAGAATTTGTTAAAAAAAATGGTGAATTTACTATCAATATAGCTCTCATATATAAAGAAAACCCGGTGCTAGGTGTGGTTTATTTACCAGCATTTAACGTGTGCTACTGGGCAAAAAGAGATGAAGGAGCGTTTAAAGATGGAAAAAAATTACCGTTAAAAACAATAGAACAACGAAATGTATATAAAATTGTTTCTAGTCGTTCTCATATGTCTAATGAGACAAAAGAATTTATTGAGGCCTTAGATACAGATAAAGAAAAAGTAATAATATCTATTGGCAGTTCAATTCAAAAAGCAGTTGCTCTAATTGAGATGGCAGCTGAATCAGGTGCAAATCTTATTGTTTTCCCAGAATCCTTCATTCCTGGATACCCAGATTGGATCTGGCGTTTAAGGCCTGCAAATGATGAAAAGTTAACTGAAGAAATTCATGCTCTTTTGTTGTCGAATTCAATAAATCTAAAAACTGGAGACTTAATTTCTATTTGTAATAGTGCAAAAAAACATGAAGTTACTGTTGTTTGTAATGTTAATGAGAGAGACTTTGAGCATAGTCAAACAACGATATACAACACAAAGGTAATTATTGGTGAAAAAGGCGAAATATTGAATCGTCATAGGAAATTAATGCCTACTAATCCCGAAAGAATGGTGCATGGATTTGGAGATGCATCAGGATTAAAAGTTGTTGATACTTCTTGTGGAAAAATAGGAGGTCTTATTTGTTGGGAAAATTATATGCCTTTAGCAAGATATTCCCTTTATGCCCAAGGTGTTGAAATTTATATTGCACCGACTTGGGACAATGGAGACACCTGGATTTCTTCTATGCGACATATTGCAAAAGAGGGTGCTTGTTGGGTTTTAGGAAGTGGTAGCGCAATCAAGGCGAGTGATATCCCAGATAATTTTCCTGGAAAAGACATTCTTTACCCAGATCCTGATGAGTGGGTTAATGTTGGTGACTCTGTAGTGGTTGCGCCAGGCGGAGAATTGGTTGCAGGACCTATGCATAAAGAACAAGGAATACTTTATGCTGATATTGATGTCAACAAATCATCTGCTGCCCACAGAAAATTAGATGTTGCAGGTCATTATGCACGTCCAGATATATTTAAATTACATGTCAATACTTCTCCTCAAAGCCCATTTAAGCTGGATTGAAAAGCATTAAAAAGCTTTTGTGGTTGGGCTAAATATCTAAAAAAGATAATACAAACTTAAAAAAATAATATAAACTTCTTTATATCCTCATTTCTTTATGAAGGATTTATTTTTTTATAATTTAGGAGAAATATATGAACTATTTGCCAAAATCATTGGCTATTGGCTTCGTATTGGCGACCTTTGCAACATCATCAGTGCTTGCAGCGGGAACCCACCCAGTAACGGGCGAAGCATTGGCTGATGATCAAACATTTACATACAGTTTGTTGGATGAGTTCACTACAGCAGATCCTCAGATGGTTGAAGATGTTTCAGGATCTTATTTTGTTCGTGACCTTTTTGAAGGTTTGATGAACCAAGACGCCGATGGTAATTTAATACCAGGTGTTGCTACGGGCTATACAACCAATGAGGCTAAAGATGTCTACACATTTACACTTCGAGATAATGCGAGATGGTCTGACGGTAATCAAGTTACTGCCCACGACTTTGTTTATGCGTGGCGTCGCTTAGCTGACCCTGCAACTGCCTCACCTTATTCTTGGTTTGCTGACATTATGGCGCTCGAGAATGTTGGTGCGGTTATGTCAGGTGAATCACCGCCAGAAGCTTTAGGAGTTAGAGCGCTTGACAATCATACGTTAGAAGTTAGATTGACAGCTTCGTTGCCGTATTTTGCTGCAATGACAACTCATGCCTCTACATTTCCAAGCCCTCAGTGGACAGTGAGAACGTTTGGTGATGCATGGACTAAGCCAGGAAATATAGTTGGTAATGGTGCTTATGTTCTAACTGAACATATTCCAAACGAAACTGCGACTCGTGAACGCAATACAATGTATTGGAACAATGATGCTACCATTATTGATAAAGTCGTAACACTAGTTATCAATGATGAGAATACTGATTTTACACGTTGGGAAGCTGGAGAGACAGACAAGGGAGCAGTTCCATCTGGACAGTATCCACGATTAAAGGCTGAATATCCAGACGAGGCTATTTCATTCCCTAGATTGTGTACATACTACATGACATTTAACTTGTCACCTAGTGGACCAGAAGCATTTAAAGATGTTCGCGTTCGTCAGGCTTTATCATATGCACTTGATCGTTCAGTGATTACTGACAAGATACTTCAAGGTGGACAGATCCAAGCATTCACCTTTACACCTGGCGCGACCGCAGGATTCGAAGTACCGGAAGTTGCATTTGGACAGATGTCTCAGGATCAGCGAAATACTAATGCTAAATTGTTAATGTCAGCGGCTGGTTATGGACCTGATAATCCACTGAAGTTTGAGTATATTTACAACACTTCAGAAGGCCACAAAAAGATAGCAATTGCATCACAACAAATGTGGAAAGAGACTTTGGGTGCTGAAGTTACACTTGCTAATCAAGAGTGGAAAACATTCTTACAGACTAGAGGTGGCCAAAACTTTGATGTTGCTCGAGGTGGTTGGTGTGGTGACTATAACGAGGCGTCCACATTCCTTGACCTGATGACAACACCTTCAGGTTACAATGATGGTAAATTCAGCAACGCTGAGGTTGATGAATTAATGTTATCTGCTAGGACTATGTCTGATGCAACAAGTAACTACACACGTGTTGAAGAGATTATGGCAAACGAAATGCCTATAATCCCTGTGTATCATTATACTGGTGTGTTTATGCTTAGAAAAAATGTTAAAGGCTGGCCTTTTAACAACGTTGAGCAGAATGTTTACTCACGTGATTTATATAAAGTTGCAGACTAGCATTTTGTAGTTAATGAAAACACCGCACTTAATGTGCGGTGTTTTTTTTTGTGCGGTACAATATTCGCAGATATATTTTTACCATCGATTTAGGATATGCTTAACTATATTATTAAAAGAATTGGGATTGCTATTCCGACACTACTAATTCTTATAGCAGTAACCTTTTATTTAATGCATGCCGCTCCAGGTGGTCCATTCACTTCAGAAAAACCTCTACCTCCACAGGTCCTTGCAAATATTGAAGCTAAATATGGACTAGATCAACCAATCTGGCGTCAAATGACAACCTATCTCTGGGGTATATTGACAGAGTTCGATTTTGGACCTTCATATAAATATCATAGCCGGACTGTTAATGAGATTATCGGTCAGGGCTTTCCAATCACCTTGAAATACGGTTTTTGGTCATTTATCGTAGCTATAGGGGTAGGTATTTCACTCGGAGCAATTGCGGCAATCCGTAAAAACACTTGGGTTGATTACTTTGCTGTGGGGATTTCAATTGGTGCACAAGTATTACCAAATTTTGTCATGGCACCGCTACTGATTATAGTCTTTACGCTATGGCTTGGATGGTTGCCAGGTGGTGGTTGGCATGGTGGTGATTGGGAATACCTAGTAATGCCAGTTATTGCTCTATCAACTAGCTATATGGCCTCAATTGCAAGAATAACCCGTTCTTCGATGTTGGAAGTTTTGAATGCAAACTACATACGTACAGCTAGAGCAAAAGGTCTTCCAACAAAAACAATCTTTTTCCGTCATGTATTCAAACCATCATTGCTTCCAGTTATTTCATATCTAGGTCCGGCATTTGTTGGTCTTATTACGGGTTCAGTGCTTATTGATATCTTTTTTTCAACTGGTGGGATGGGTTATTTTTTCGTAAACGCTGCATTTAATCGTGATTATGCAGTAATGATGGGTATTACTATTTTGGTAGGTGCTCTGACTATTTTGTTTAGTTTAATTGTAGATCTTCTTTATGCCTGGATTGATCCAAAGATAAGATACTGAGAAATTTGAAATGATTGTAGCGAACAAAAACAAAATTATTAGTATGGCAAAAAGTTTATCTGAAGATAGAACTACTTCAGGCCGTTCACTTTGGGCTGATGCCAGAACAAGATTTATTCGCAACAAAGCTGCAATTACAAGTCTTTTTATTTTAGCATTAATTGTCCTTTTCTCTTTTGTAGGGCCGTATTTTGCGGTATGGACATATGAACAAATTGACTGGAATACAATGGGTTCAGCAGCAACTCTAGGTATGCCTTCGATTGAAACTGGCCACTATTTTGGCACTGACGATCTGGGTCGTGATATCTATTCACGTGTTATTCAAGGCACTCAGATTTCTCTTATGGTTGGCGTTGTAGGTGCAACTATTGCTGTTGTGGTAGGCACACTTTATGGTGCAACCTCAGGCTATATAGGTGGGAGAACTGATCAAATCATGATGCGCATAGTTGACATATTGATGGCGATCCCATTTATGTTTGTTTTAATTCTATTGTTGGTTGTTTTTGGTCGATCAATTGTCATGCTTTTTGTCGGTATTGGTTTATTATCCTGGCTTGATATGAGTCGTATAGTTCGTGGTCAAACCCTAAACCTTAAGAACAAAGAGTTCATTGAGGCAGCTAAGGCAACTGGTGTAAGTGATTATAAAATTATTTTGCGACATATTGTCCCCAACCTTTTAGGTATTGTCGCTGTATATGCAACGCTTCTGGTTCCAGGAATTATTATTGCAGAAAGTTTTATCTCTTTTCTGGGACTCGGTGTTCAGGAGCCAAAAACCAGTTGGGGGGCTTTGATTTCTGAAGGTGCAGGAACAATCAATTATGACACTGAATGGCAATTACTTTTCCCACTGGCATTCTTTATTGTTACTCTATTTTGTATCTATTTTATTGGTGATGGTCTCCGTGATGCCCTCGACCCAAAAGAAAGGTAACTACTAATGAGTTTTCTTGAGGTAAACAACTTAAACGTTGAATTCAATACAGCGGATGGAATCGTTCGTGCGGTTAATAATGTTAGTTTTTCTCTCGAAGAGGGAAAAATTTTAGCAATTGTTGGCGAATCTGGAAGTGGTAAAAGTCAGACGGTTTTTGCAATGATGGGTTTACTGGACCAAAATGGTCGTGCCACTGGAAGCGTAAAATTCGAAGATCAGGAAATTCTTAACCTTTCAATTTCAGAGCTGAATCTTATTCGTTCCGAAAAGATAGCAATGATTTTTCAGGATCCGATGACCAGCCTTAATCCATATATGAAAGTCTCTGAGCAGATGGCCGAAGTCTTAATACATCACAAAGGGTTGTCTAAAACTGAGGCCATTAAGCAGTCGATTAGTATGCTAGACGCGGTTCAAATACCTGAGGCTAGAAACCTTATCAGAATGTATCCCCATGAATTTTCAGGAGGCATGAGACAGCGTGTAATGATTGCAATGTCTCTACTCTGCAACCCTAAATTGTTAATTGCTGACGAACCTACAACTGCTCTTGATGTCACAGTTCAAGCTCAAATAATGCATTTACTATCTGATATTCAAAAGGAGTATGGAACCTCAATTATTTTAATCACTCATGATCTTGGAGTTGTTGCTGGTAACAGTCACAAAACTTTAGTTATGTATGGCGGGCAGGTAATGGAAATTGCTAAAACTGAGCTTATTTATGAAAGACCTACCCATCCTTACACTCAAGGATTGATAAGTGCAGTTCCTCGACTTGATGACAGTACCGATAAACTAAAAACGATACAAGGCAATCCCCCAGATGCGATGTTGGACCCTGTGGGTTGTCCATTTTCACCGCGCTGTAAATTTTCAAAAGACATTTGTTCTACTCAAGCTCCGGAGCTTCTTGAGATAGGAGAAAATAACCACTTTAGAGCCTGTCATTTAGCTTTTGAGGAATTATTATGAATCATGAAACTATGATGCAAGTTGAGAACCTAAAGGTGCATTTTGATGTTTCTAGTGAAGGAGATATGCCTTGGACAAAACGAAAAAGATTACAGGCAGTAAATGGAGTTTCCTTTGAATTAAAATCAGGTGAAACTCTAGGCATAGTAGGCGAGTCTGGTTGTGGTAAATCGACTTTAGCGCGTGCGATTATTAGCATGGTTCCTGCTGAAACAGGAAGGGTTTTATGGTTCGGTAAAGACTTATTAGCACTTCAAAAAACAGAAATGAGAAAACACCGAAAAGAAATCCAAATGATCTTTCAAGATCCACTTGCAAGTCTTAATCCTCGAATGACAATTGGAGAGATTATTGCAGAACCTTTGAAAACACACTACCCTAAAACTTCAAAAGCTGATATTAAAACAAGGGTTGAAGATGTAATGAATAAAGTTGGTTTATTAGAAAACCTAATAAATCGTTATCCTCATGAATTTTCTGGTGGACAATGCCAACGTATTGGTATAGCGAGAGCTTTAATCTTAAAGCCTAAATTAATTATCTGTGATGAACCAGTTTCGGCGCTAGATGTTTCCATCCAAGCCCAGGTAATAAATCTACTAATGGACTTACAAAAAGAAATGGGCTTGACTCTAATATTTATCGCCCATGATTTAAGCATTGTGAAGCATATCAGCAATAAAATTATGGTTCTTTATATGGGTAATATGGTTGAACTTGCTAAAAGTGAAGATATATACAATCATCCTCGTCACCCTTACACGCAGGCACTGATTTCCGCAGTACCAATTCCAGATCCAAAAATAGAGAAAAACAAGGATTTAATTCTAATAGAAGGTGACTTACCATCACCTATAAACCCTCCATCTGGTTGTATTTTTCGTACCCGTTGCAAAAAAGCGCAGGATATTTGTTCTCAGGAAAAGCCTGAACTCAAAGAAGCAGCAAGTAGTCATGAAGTTGCCTGTCACTTTAATGATTAGCTATTTTAGAAAACGCATCAAAAATAAATGGCTACTCGTTATCCTGCCATTTATGTTTTTTCTTATAAAGGGACTCATATGGCTAGCCATATTTTATGGTTTATGGGATTTAATTAAGTCGGTCTTTTAAATTTAGCTGAACTATAAATTTTGCTAACAAAGATACTTAAAAAAAGTTAAAACTATTTGGTAGTTACCTGAGACAAAATCTCTTTCATATTCTTTTTATTGGTAAATATTTCCTCTTCTGTGAGGCCATCCATTTCATGAGGAAAGACCAACCAGTCATCTGTTTCATGAATATAGTAATCTGGAACCATATCAATAATATTTCTTTTGGGCTTATACCAAGGCATCGCCACACGAACATCATGAGGTATATTCTTTCTTGCTTTTTCATTTAGCGTATCTAGTATCGCTTTAATGCTTCTTCCTGAATCGAAAACATCATCAACCAAAAGCAGACTGTCTTCAGCATTCATGTTACTAATAAGATAGTCTATGCCGTGAACGCGCACCTCTTTTGATTGATTATTTAAGCCAATATATGAGGAAGTACGGATAGCAATGTGATCAGATTCATTACCCAGATAAGCCAGTATTTCTTGAATGGCAATGCCTACCGGAGTGCCGCCACGCCATACACCTACAATAAAATTTGGTCTAAAGCCACTATTATAGATATCTACACCGAGCTTAAATGAATCGAGCACTAATTCATCCGCTGTAATATATTTCTTTGTTATGGACATAATTTAATTCCGAATAATAATTACTTAATTATAAATTTAATTTGTTTTTTATTTTAGTCAATTGAGTATTCGTTAATTTGCTTAATCAAGTGAGCTTTTGTTTTAGTATCAGCGAACGACGACTGAACAGCCATACGAGAAATGTATAGTAGTTGTTTTAAATCGAGATCAAAGTGTTCAACTCCATTTTGATATTCTTTGCCGACACTAGTATTAAAAAATGGCGGATCATCTGAGTTTAGACTAATACTAATACCCGCTTTAAGAATCTGTTTTAGAGGATGACTTTTCCAGTCTGGATACAAAGCCAAAGCCAAATTACTTCCTGGGCATATTTCTAAAGATATTTTACGATTTACCAAGGTTTTAATTAATTTAGCGTCTTCAGAACTGCGAACACCGTGACCAATTCGACTTATCATTGGTAGGTGATTAATTGCATCCCATACACTTTCGGAGCCGCAAATTTCCCCCGCATGAACAGTGCAGGAATAACCAGCATCGACAGCGATTTGAAAAGCGGGAGTAAAATCTGATGCAACGTATTGAGATTCATCTCCACCCATACCAAAACCGACAACATAGGGGTGTGGCTCATCGACCATGAGTTGTGCAATTCTTACCGCCTGCTTTGGTCCTAGATGACGAACACAGGTGACGATAATACGTCCTATAATGCCAAATTCTCTTTCAGCGTCATCAATCCCTTGAGCACAGCCTGACAGAACATCTTCATAACTCATACCCATTTCAGCGGCGTGATCCGGAGAAATAAATGTTTCAGCATAAATCGTTCCCTCAAGTGCACAGAATTTAAGGTAATCATAGGTAATGTCTCGATAGTCTTTGCTGTAGAGTAGACAAGAACTTACCTCGTCATAAGCTTTCAAAAAAGTGACAAAGTCATCCCAGGCAAAGCCTCCTTGTGGACTAAATAAACCATCTCTCAGCTCTATATTATTGCGTTTTGCAATCTTTTTAACTAATGAAGGTTGGATAGTTCCCTCGAGATGACTATGGAGTTCAACCTTAGGTATTTGATGGATTTTTTGGTGAATTAATTGCATCTGTAACTATCAATTCTATACTAATTGACAGCTTTTGCCATATGGCAATGGATCTATCTCTAAATGATTCGCTATTGTTTGACCCATATCAGCAAAGCTAGATCTTTCGCCTAAGTTAATATTTTTCACTTGATTTCCATAAAATACTACGGGTACATGTTCACGAGTATGGTCACTACCTGGCCAAGTTGGGTCGCAACCATGATCGGCAGTAATAAGTACCAGGTCATCAGTACCCAATAGGCTCTCAATTTCAATTATACGTTTATCGAGTTGTTCCAGAGCCAAAGCATAGCCGGCTACATCACGTCGATGTCCAAACTTAGTATCGAAATCCACTAAATTGACAAATATTAATCCTTCTTGAGCTAGCTTCATTTGTGATAATAATTGATCTATCAATTCCATATTGTCAGAACCTTTAACTGTATAACTAACGCCCTGATTGGAAAAAATATCAGAAATTTTTCCAACCGAAACATAAAAAGCCAATGTCTTTTTTGCACGAGCAACAGCCTTTTCAGAGTCTTCATTAACACATGTAATGATTTGAAGTGTTATCCAATGGGTCAACAAGACGCTTGGCTACTTTACATAGTTCATAAAGACGCTCCAAGCCAAAAGATTGCTCATGTGCGGCAATCTGAAAGACTGAATCAGCAGATGTGTAACAAATAGGATAACCAGTTTCCAAGTGCTCTTCACCATACTCTTTAATTACTTCTGTACCGGAAGCATGCTTGTTCGCTAAGGTTCCACCAATTTGACCTTGAGTTATGAGGTTCTTTAGTAGTGACGCAGGAAAGCAGTTTTCTTGATTTGGAAATGTTCCCCACTCAAAAGCAACCGGCAGGCCACAAATTTCCCAATGACCGCTTGGAGTATCTTTGCCGGCACTCACTTCACGAGCATAACCATAAGCGCCTTGAGGAACGACATTTGATACGGGTAAAGGTTTTCCACGACTAGAATTAGCTGCAGCTCCTAGACCCCACCTAAGTAAATTAGGTATGTTTAGAGGTCCTTGGCGATGACTATTGTCTGCATTACCGTCAGCGCAAGCTTCAGCAATATGACCTAGAGTGTCTGCACCCTTATCACCATATCGATGAGCATCAGCACTTGAACCTAAACCTAGGGAATCGAGTACCAAAATAATTGCTCGTTTCATGATTTTCTCTCTTTGTCAGATGAAAATATTTCATACACCAGAGGTGCTGTTTCAGGAGAGTCTTCACTAAATTTTAAGGTTGAAGGTAATGTTTGTTGTAAATACTGGATTTGATCATCATTACGAACATGTGCATAAGCTAAAGGTTGTTGGCCGATATTCACGATATCGGTCAAGCCCACACCATGATCTATTGGGTCACTGGCTTTAATGCGTCCAGCCTTTAGGAGTATCATGTTTAACCCAATAGCACGAACATCCATTTCAGTTATGTAGCCAGAAGATTCCGATAATATAGGGTTAATAATTGGCATTGGGACTAAGTAGTCAGCAGTTTTTTCTAACAAATCTACTGGACCTCCTAGCGCATAAATCATTTGTCCAAATACCTGTGCCGCCTGACCTGAAAATAAAGCCTCTTGGGATTTCGTTCTAGCAGCTACTAGCTCAGATTCGATACCACTCAACTGTAACATTTGTGCAGCCAATTCGAGTGTTAGTTGCATTAAACGTTCATTAGCTTTTTTTGGTTCAATCAATAAATCAATACACTCTTGTACTTCTGTAGCATTACCAACGTTATAGCCTAATACTTGGTCCATATCCGTGATTAGGCAGCGAGTTGGAACACCCGCGCTGCTTGAGACATCTGCAATACTTTGTGATAACTCTTGAGCCATAGTGTAGTCTGCTGCAAAAGCTCCATTTCCAGTCTTTATATCCATTACCAAGGCATCAAGTCCAGAGGCAAGCTTTTTAGACAGTATAGATGCGGTAATTAAGTCTATAGACTCTACTGTAGCAGTCACATCTCTTGTGGCATAAAATCGCTGATCGGCTGGCGCTAATTTATCAGTTTGACCAATAATAGCGCAACCTACTTTCTGTACCAATGTTCTAAATTTGGTATTATCTGGAGCGCCATTGTAGCCTGGAATACTTTCTAACTTGTCCAAAGTTCCACCGGTATGCCCCAAGCCCCTTCCAGATATCATAGGAACGTAGCCACCACATGCTGCAACAATGGGAGCAAGCATTAAGCTGACTTTATCTCCCACTCCTCCAGTCGAATGCTTATCGACAACAGGGCCATCGAGGTCTAAGTCATGCCATTTAAGTGTTTCACCTGAATGCATCATGTGTTGCGTTAGACTGACACGCTCTTCCATGCTCATTCCACAGTGAAATACTGCCATGGCAAACGCTCCTAATTGAGCATCAGTAAGACTTTTATCACTAATACCTTGAACTAAAAAACCAATCTCTGAATGGCTTAGACTAAGTCCATCGCGTTTTTTACGGATCAGTTCTTGTGGTAGGAATTTTTCACTCATAAATCCAAAAGTTAGTCACCATATGGTGTCCAGATATTTTTTACTTCCGTGGCGTTACGCAGAAATTCTAAACCTTCGCCTTGCTGAAGCTCCAACCAATCCCGATCGCCTTCCTGATGAACCCATAAACGCTTTAAGTCAGCAGCACTAGTAGTCTCAACTTTGGCAATCGTTTTGTCGTCAGACCAACACCAAATTCCATCTACTTCAGCGTGACCGGCTAATTGCTCAGCTAATTCACTCTTGTTACCTGTTATTATATTTATCACACCAGGAGGAATATCTGAGGTTTCAATTGTTTGAACTAATTCCAAGGCGACACTGGCATATCTCTGACTAGGAATCAAAACAACTCGGTTACCCATAGCTATGGCAGGTGCAATCAAAGATATTGTGCTTAACAAGGGTTTTTCTTCAGGAGCGATTTGTGCCAATACTCCAATGGCTTCAGGTAAAGCCATTGTTACACCACGATAAGGTGCGTTGTGAACAGCACCATCATATTTATCGGACCATGCTGCATAGCTAAATAGTCGACTCAAGCTGGCATTAAATTCAGTTTTCGCCTCTTTTTTGGTGACTCCACACAAATCTTGTAAGCGCTTTATCCATTCAGACTCACGAAGTGCTAAGTTTTCAGCCAGAAAATAGATAATTTGAGCTCTGACATGGCCATTTTGAGTACTCCAAGAATTGGCCTTAATTGCCGCACTCACTGCATTTCGAATATCCTTGCGGTTTCCTGAGCCAACCAAACTTGCTAAACTACCATCGGCTCTGTATGTGGCAATACTGTGGCCACCATCTGGCCTTACCTGTTTGCCGCCAATATAGAATTTCAAGGTGCGGTCAATAGCTTCATTGTTATTTGTTTGTTGCTTTGCGGTGATAGGTTTTAACTTTTTAGTAGGGGTTAGAGATTTTGGTTTTAGGTACTCATAAAGACCTTCCTTTCCGCCTTCACGACCAAATCCAGATTCTCTCACTCCGCCAAAACCGCAAGAAGCATCAAATTGATTGTGGCAATTAATCCAAATTACTCCAGCCTTGAGCTTTGGAGCGACATCCATAGCACGATTGATATTTTCACTCCAAACGCTTGCCGCTAAGCCGTAGCGACTATTATTAGCTAGAGCGACAGCCTCAGTTTGAGTTCGGAAAGTCATTGACACTAATACAGGCCCGAAAATTTCTTCTTGAGCTAAAGGATGACTTATATCGATCTCAGTAATAAGACTTGGCGGGTAAAAATTTCCTTCGGATTGGCCATCATAAGCTTGAAAAAGTTCACCACCTTGTTGAAGGCCATTTTGAACCATCTGATCAACTCTCTGGTATTGAGTTTGACTTACCAAGCTTCCTAAGTCAGTGGATTTATCAAGGGGGGAGCCCAAGCGTAATTTTTGAATACGTTTTTTGATTTTAGAGTGTAATTTATCTGCAACTTTTGCTTGTACTAATAATCTTGATCCAGCACAACATACTTCACCTTGATTAAACCAGATAGAGTCTACTAAGCCCTCAACTGCTGCATCTAAATCAGCATCTTCAAAAACCACGAAGGCAGATTTACCACCAAGCTCTAAAGTTAATTTCTTGCCTTGTCCTGCAGTAGTCTGTCTTATTGATCGACCTACCGCTGTTGATCCAGTAAAGGCGACCTTGTCAACTCCCTTGTGGGTGGCAAGAGAAGCGCCTATTTCGCCAGCACCATTGACGATATTAACAACACCAGAAGGGACACCAGCTTGTTCACACAAATGAGCAAAGAACATAGCAGTGATAGGTGTTTGTTCAGCGGATTTAAATACGATCGTATTGCCCATTGCCATAGCAGGGGCGATCTTCCATGCCAACATTAATAAAGGGAAATTCCAGGGGACAATTTGTGCTGCTACTCCAATCGGTTCATAACTAGAAAGCTCTTGTTCTTGAAGTTGTGCCCAACCAGCATGGTGATAGAAATGTCGAATAGCTAAGGGTATGTCAATATCACGGCTTTCACGAATCGGTTTACCGTTATCTAGGGTCTCTAAGACTGCGGTTAAACGTGTATGTTTTTGCAATAAACGTGCCAAAGCGTAGAGTATTTTAGCCCTTCCATGCCCACCTAAAGCTTGCCATTTAGGTTGAGCTTTTCGGGCAGCAGTCACAGCCTCATCTAACTGAGAAGTATTTGCTACTTCAATATGGGCCAGTAGTTCACCATTTGAAGGATTGTGACTAGCGATTAACTCTGCATTCTTCTGATTAACAAACTTGCCGTTAATAAATTGTCCAAATCGACGACCGTTTCCTTTAAGCCATTTTTGTGCTTCCGTACTACTTTCTAGAGCTTCGCTATAATCAAGTTCTTCAAAAGATTTTAATAATGTCATGAGTCAGTCCTATGTTAAAGGGTGTCGGTAAGAAGCTGAATAATAACCACTAGAGAAATGATCAAGTTGACGCTCAATATCTCCCAGTAAGCTGGATGCACCAAATCTAAATAAATCTGGCTCCAACCAGCGTCGTCCCAATTCTTCCTTAATCATGGTCATATAAACTAACGCTGTCTTGCTATCACTAATCCCACCTGCAGCCTTAAAACCAATACGGCAACCAGTCTCTTCATAAAAATTACGAATCATACGAGCCATCACCAAACTCACTGGCAAGGTCGCATTGACAGGCTCCTTTCCAGTAGACGTTTTGATAAAGTCAGCTCCGGCCATCATACAAACCGTAGAAGCTTTAGCAATATTACTAAGGTTACCTAGCTCGCCGGTCGCCAAGATAGTTTTCATATGCGCTGTACCACACTTTTTACGGAAATCTTTAACTTCTTTGTAAAGAGCTTTCCAATTACCCTCTAAAACGTGACGGCGGCTTATCACTATATCAATCTCGTCTGCACCAGAAGAAACCGAATATTCAATTTCTTGCATCCTTAAGGGTAGGGGAGAGAGCCCTGCGGGAAAACCAGTAGATACGGCAGCTAATTTTATTTCTGTATCTTTTAGGGCTTTCTTTGCAGCAGCCAACATATCGTGATAAACACAAACTGCAGCTACACTTATTTCAAGAGATTCGACAGCTAAGCTTTTTTCTAGGTTGGTATTTAGGGGTTGTTTGGCTTTACTACAGAGACGTCGAACACGAGATTCGGTATCATCACCGGACAACGTTGTCAGATAAATCAAGGTGATAGCTTTGAGCAACCATGCAGCCTGTTGTTGTTTTTTGATGCTACGGCGTACACCGTAATTCGCGCATCGACGCTCTATAGCACTTCGATTGATGGAAATATCTGCAATCTTGTCATTTCGAAATTCGACACCCAGATTGCGCTTATTAATAGAGAAATCCTCTATATTTTTTCTTGGATAAGAAATAATTTTTTTACCCTCCTCGGCAAATTTTTTGTCAACAATAGAGTCTTTAGTATTTAGCTTGTTAGTCTTCATTTAAAAAATTATTGGTCTTTAAGGTATTCAATTAGTAAACACTCTACAGTATCTGCAGCCTGACTTGCAAAAGAAATCGTCTGTTCGTGACTAAGAGCTGTTTCGCTCATTCCTGCTGCATAATTAGTAATCACTGAAAGGGCGCACAAAGATAGTCCTTGATGACGAGCGAGAATAACCTCAGGAACGGTCGACATACCAACAGCATCTGCACCCAAAATTTTAAGAGCCTGAATTTCTGCAGGGGTTTCGAATTGTGGGCCACTCATCCAGGCATAAATACCTTCATATAAATTAATATCATTAGCTTTGGCTGCAGAACGCATAGCATCATTTAGATCATGATTGTAAGCTTCACTCATGTCTACAAAACGTTGATTACCTTGAGCGCCAAATAGAGGTGAAACACCGGTCATATTAATATGATCAGTTATCAGCATAACACTTCCAGGAGCGGCATCAGAATTCAAGCCTCCGGCAGCATTAGTGATGACTAAAGATTGGCAAGCCATTGCATTAAGGGTTTGAATAGCCACAGCCATTGTATCGACCTTGCCTTTTTCATAATAGTGTGCTCGACCTTGCAGAATTGCAATATCGGTACCACTAACTTGACCTAACAATAGTTTGCCTGCATGTCCGCCAACACCGGCGATAGGAAACCCTGGTAATTCATTAAAGTCAATACTGGCAACAACATTAACATGTTCACAAAATTGACCTAATCCAGAACCTAATATTAAGCCCACCTGGGGCTTAAAGTCTTTTGCAGACTTTCTAATAACTTTAATACAGTTTTGAACCTGGCTCATAACAAATGTTCTGGACCAAATGAATTGGGCAACAAGTCAGTAAGAAGTAAGCGCTGTTGTACGCCACTAGGGGAGCACAAGATAACTTGCGTATCGACATCAGAAAATTCTCGTATACGTTGACGACAGCCTCCACAGGGGCTACCGCCTTGATCATTTTGGCTCATAACATAAATCATTTTGATGTTCTTTTCCCCTGCCAGTACCATTGAGGTAATTGCAGCGGCTTCTGCACAATTTCCAAGTGGATAGCTAGCATTTTCCACGTTACAGCCACTATAAGTGTTACCATTTTTGGTCACTATCAATGCACCTACTGGATAGTTGGAGTAGGGTACATAAGCCTTATTCATGGCTTCTTTTGTTGCTGCAATATAGCTTGATTCACTCATATCTATAATTCCTTAATATATGGCTGTGCGGATGCCTTTGGAGGTATCGCTTTTCCAATAAAACCAGCCAACAAGATGACGGTTAATAGGTAAGGTATAGCTTCAATAAATTGTACTGGAACTTCACCGATGACAGGAAGAACAACACCTTGGAGTCTTAAAGCTAAGGCATCTAAAAAGCCGAATAAAAAACATGCGGCCAAAACCTTGTATGGGTGCCACTTTCCAAATATAAGTGCTGCCAAAGCAATAAATCCTTGACCAGCAGTCATTTCTTTAGTGAACTGTGCGTTGTGTGCGATTGCAATATAAGCACCACCAATACCACACAAAATTCCACCGATTAACAAAGCCTTATAGCGCAGTCCTTCAACAGACAGTCCAGCGGTATCTACAGCCTTGGGGTTTTCGCCCACAGCTCTTAATCGAAGCCCAAATCGAGTTCGAAAAACCACCCACCAAACTAGAGGGACTACAGCAAAAGCTAGATAAACTAAAACATTATGGCCACTAATTAATTCCCTATAAATAACCCCAAGAATAGGGATATGATCTATGATATCGACGCCGGGCAGGGTAATAGAAAGAAATCTATCATCGGATTGAAGTGTCGGTGTTATTCCACCTGTCTTAAACCAAGCTACAGTCAGAATCATTGTTAATCCTGAAGCTAAGATGTTAATTGCAACGCCGCTAACTATTTGATTTCCTTTGTAGGTGATTGAGGCAAATCCATGAATCATAGCAAAGACACATGATGCAAAAATACCTGCAATTAGACCAATCCAAGGAGAGCCAAAGACAGTTGCTGCACTAGCGGCGATAAAAGCCGACATTAAAAGTTTACCCTCAAGACCAATATCGACTACTCCTGAGCGCTCAGCGAACAGACCCGCCATGGAGGCGAAAATAAGTGGTATACAGACTCTAAATGAGGCATCCAATGTCAATATAAGATTTAATAACAAGTCGTTCATTCTGATGCCTCGATTGGCGCTAGAAAGCGAATTAATACAGGCCTATATAAATATTCCAAGCCTCCACAAAACAATATAACTAGTCCCTGCATAACCACAACTATGTCTCTAGAAACGTTCTGTAGTTCAAAGTCTAATTCTGCTCCACCTTGATATAGTATGCCAAAAAGAATAGCCGCAATAATAATTCCAACAGGATGGTTTCGACCCATTAAGGCAACCGCAATTCCGCCAAAACCATAACCATAATTAAAATTCAAAAATAGACGATGCTGAACTCCCATAAGTTCATTGACTCCAACCAGTCCTGCCAATGCTCCTGAAATACACATCGTCACAACGATAATTTTTTTTGGGTTAATGCCACTATATACAGCAGCGTCGTTGCTTTTTCCGGTAGCTCGAATAGCAAAGCCCCAGCGCGTATGCCAAAGGAAAAACCAAACCAGGAGTGAGAAAAATAAAGCTACAAGAATGGATAAATTCAGTGGTGATTTTGCAATGTGATAGCCAAATCCAGCGAACACATCATGAACAAAAGGTAACCACACAACTTCAGGAAAGTTTCGACTTTCGGGTGACATTTGTCCTACCTCTCGAAGAACATGTACCAACATGTAGACCATTAAAGCTGAGGCAAGGAAATTAAACATAATCGTGGTGATAACAATATGACTGCCTCTATAAGCCTGCAAATAAGCTGGAATGATTGCCCATAGAGCGCCAAACAAAAGGCCACCTGATATCGCTAATGGTATAACCAGCCATGCACTCATAGCAGGGTCAATATATAAAGCGACTAAAGCTGTACCTAGACCTCCAACATAAGCCTGACCTTCACCCCCGATATTAAATAAGCCTGCATGAAAGGCAACAGCCACTGCCAAGCCCGTAAAAACAAAGTTTGTCGCGTAATAAAGTGTATATCCAAGACCTTCATCATAGCCAAGTGCACCATAGATCAAGATTTTTGTTGCCTTTATTGGATCAACACCAATAAAAAGAAAAACAATACCAGTAGCTAAAAAGGCAGTTAAAACATTAAACAGTGGTAATAATAAGCCATTTATCCATGCCAACCTTCTATCGCGAGTCATGTTTGCGCCTCTGTAGTCTCTTGGTCAAAAGGTAAGGCGTTAGCCATCATCATTCCGAGGGTGGCTTCATCGGCAGAAGCAGCATCTACGGTTCCAGTTATTTGGCCGTCACACATTACAATGATTCGGTCACTAATTGACATGATTTCCTCTAATTCCACTGAAATTAAAATAATCGCTTTACCAGTATCTCTCATCTCTATGATGCGCTTTCTGATAAATTCAATGGCTCCAATATCGACTCCACGGGTAGGTTGACCAATAATTAAAACTTGCGGGTTTCGCTCAAATTCTCTCGCTAAGATAAGTTTCTGTTGATTTCCACCTGAAAAGTTGGATGACTTTAAGTCTGGATCTATAGGGCGAACGTCAAAAGCCTCCATTATCGATTCACAATTAGCTTTAACTGATGATCTTTTTAGCCAAACACCTTGGTTAATTTCTTTGTCATTGTGGTAGCCTAAGAGTGCTGATTCGCTTGCTATAAAATCTGAAATGAGCCCCATTCTTTGTCGATCTTCGGGAACATGCGCTACGCCCAGATTTCTCAATTCTTGGGGGTTAAGAGGATTTTTGGGGGAAATAGTTTCACCTAATATTTCAATACTGCCTTCTGATAATGGCAAAATTCCCGCCAGTGCTTTCAAAAGAGTACCTTGACCATTACCGGTAACCCCAGCGATTCCAAGAATTTCACCAGAACGTGCCTCAAAACTAACTCCTGAAACTCGCTTAATTCCTTGTTCGTTATGTATTTCAAGATTATTGGCAACTAGGAGCGGATTACCACTTTTGGCTTCAGTTCTAACAATATTTAGTAAAACTTTTCGACCAATCATCAGTTCTGCTAGTTCTTCTGGATTGGTTTCACTTGTTTGACGATTTGCTACCATTTTTCCTGCCCGCATGACAGATACATAATCCGTGATACTCATGATTTCACGAAGTTTATGAGTGATCAATATGATAGTAACACCTTGTTTCTTAAGTGCTTCAAATATCCGAAATAATTCATCCGACTCTTGAGGAGTCAATACACCTGTTGGTTCATCCAGTATTAAGACCTTTGCTCCCTTATAGAGTCCTTTTAGTATTTCAACTCGTTGCTGCATACCAACGGATAGTTCTTCTACTGCAACGTCTAATTCAACTTCTAATCCGTACTCTTTTGCAAGTCTTGTGAGTTCTATTCGAGCTTTCTCAAGACTTTCCGCAATTAATGCACCACCTTCAGTACCAAGTATGACATTTTCTAGAACAGTAAAATTCTCGACAAGCATAAAGTGCTGATGAACCATCCCTATACCTGCCTCTATTGATTGGCGTGAATTGGTGGATTTAAAGTCTTTATCAAAAACTTTTATTTGTCCTGAGTCTGCCTGATAGAAACCATACAAAATACTCATCAAGGTTGATTTACCGGCACCATTCTCTCCAACAATGCCATGAATCGTGCCTGTTTTGACGCTCAGGCTTACTTTGTCATTTGCATGTACTGCACCAAAGTGCTTGTCTACATCAATTAGCTCAATTGCTATATCAGAATTTTCCATAGTTGTAATTCTAAACTAAATGCAACAAAGTTTTATAGTCGTACATATAATACATCCGACCAAAAGGTCGGATGTATTAATGGATAAAACTAGTACTTAGATTGGGCAGGTATTATCCGCCATGTAATCATGTACTACAATGTCACCAGCAATAATTGCGTCTCTGGCTTCATTGACGCGTGCTTCCATCTCTGCAGTGACCAAGTCGCGGTTGTACTCGTCTAGAGCCCAGCCAACACCATCTTCTGCAACACCTAGAACTCTCATGTCAGATGACCAGGTGCCATTCATTGCAGCTTCATAGCTGTCATAAGCGGCTTCTCCAACTCTCTTAATCATAGAGGTTAACATAGTGCCAGGTTGCATGTAGTTCTGGTTAGAGTCTACGCCAATTGCTAGAACACCCATATCCGCAGCAGTTTGATAGACGCCAATTCCAGTTCCACCAGCTGCAGCATAAACTACATCAGCGCCAGATTCAACTTGGCTACGAGTAAGTTCGCCACCTTTAGATGGGTTACCCCATGCAGCAGGTGTAGATCCAGTCATATTTGCAAGTATATCGATGGAGCTGTCTTGCCATTTAACACCTTGCTTGTAGCCACACTCAAAGCGACTAATTAGTGGAATGTCCATACCACCAACAAAACCTACAGTGCCAGTTTTGGAATTCATAGCTGCCAACACACCGACTAGGAAGGAACCTTCATGCTCTTTGTATATCACGTTCTGAACATTGGGCAATCCTACAACCATATCAATAAGTGTGAATTTTGTATCTGGATATTCTTCAGCAGCAGCTTGTACACCGTTAGCCATAGTGAAACCTACAGCCACAACAGGGCTATAACCACGCTGAGCAAGTTTCTTAAGACTTTGCTCCATCATAGCTTCGTTTGTTGGCTCAAGCTCTGTAACAGCGATACCTGTATCATTCATAAATTTAGTAATTCCAACAAATACAGCCTCGTTGAAAGACTTGTCATTTTTACCTGCAGTGTCATAAACAACAGCAGGTCTAATATCAGCCTGCACCATAGACGCAGATAACACAAATGCGCCAGCAATCAAAGCCAGACTTGTTTTTTTAATTAACCCACCTAGTCGTGAGCTTTTCGTGTGTTTCATGTTTTTCTCCTTTGTTTTGAGTTAAGTATTTTTATCTTACTTTTATAGCTATAGTAATCACAGAAATCCTTCATTAAGAAAGACGGGTAAAAATTCTTCAGTGTTTAATTCAGGGTTTTGGAATTTTTAAACAAATACCCGATTCCAATCATTATATTCCTGTCTATAATTTTTTGGCAAAAAAATAATGTAAAAAATTGTAAATTTCTATATATTAGATTTGAAATATTGTAAACAATAATTGTTAACAATATTGACTATTTAAATTTTTGGGTCTACAATGGCGTTATTTTTAATTTTAAAGATAGATTATTAAGAGACTATGAGTACAACTTTAAGAACAAGTTCTGACGATGTTGTAGAGGTAATCTTTGAAGCCATACTGAAGAAGAGACTCAACCCTGGAGTTAAGTTGTCTGAAATTTCCTTGCAAGAAGAATTTGGATACAGTCGTTCAGTTATTAGGCAGGGTTTTGATCGGTTAGTCGATTCAGGTGTTCTGATACACAAAAAGAATCAAAGCGTTCGTGTTGCTTGTCCAACAGAACTAGAAACCAGACAAATCTACGAGGCAAGGAAAGCCATAGAGACTGGTGTCATTTTGATTCTGGTAGAAAAATATCACAAAAAGCAGCTCGATCTCACAGAGATTGATTCTATGATTAGTAAAGAGAAGCGGTTGCATGATTCTGCAAAACTTGCCAAGCTCACCAGACTGTCGTGCGATTTCCATTTAACCTTGGCTGAATCCTGTGACAACAAGTATCTAGTTGAAAGCTTGAAGCCATTAATTCCATTGAGCGCCCTTGCTGCTTCTGTATATGCTGATCCTGAATCAAATTTTTGCTCTTTTGCTGAGCATCAAGAACTCATTGAGGCCATTAAAAGCAACAATCCTAAGAAAGCAAGTGAAGCAATAAATATTCATTTCGATCACTGCGTACAGTCATTAAACTTTGGTGTTCAAGTCAAGACAAAAAACAGTTATAGCCATATATTTAATTAAAGACAGTTATGAACGAAAAACTAATCGAAAGTCTTAGTCACTACCCACGAAATATGACCGGTTATGGAAGCAGCTCGATTCATCCTCACTGGCCTAACAAAGCTCGTGTCGCGTTGCAGTTTGTTCTCAACTATGAAGAGGGCGGTGAAAACTGCGTACTTCACGGCGACAAAGCTTCAGAGGCTTTCCTGTCAGAGATAGTCGGAGCCAGGCCCTATGATGGAGTGAGACATATGAGTATGGAGTCCTTGTATGAGTATGGCTCAAGGGTCGGAGTGTGGAGAGTATTACGCCTTTTTCATGAATTTGAGATTCCTATCACTGTTTTTGCTGTGGCAGTGGCGATTGCCCGTAATCAGGAGCTGGCTGACTATTTGGTTGATGAAGGCTATGACATTTGTGCGCATGGTTTTCGCTGGATAGATTATCAGTTTATTGATGAAAAAACAGAACGGGAACATATCAAAAGCTGTATATCCTTGTTAACAGATTTTTTAGGTAGTCGTCCGCTCGGTTGGTATACCGGAAGAAATAGCCCAAACACTAGAAGGCTGGTAGTTGAAGAGGGTGGTTTTTTGTATGACAGTGACAGCTATGACGACGACTTGCCTTATTGGGTTGAAGGTAAAGGTAAAAAAGAAAAACATCTAGTTGTACCATATACCCTTGATGTTAACGATATGAGGTTTGCTACTCCGCAAGGATTTAATTCAGGTGAACAGTTCTTTAACTATCTCAAGGACAGCTTTGATGCTCTTTATTTAGAAGGTGAGACACATCCTAAAATGATGTCCATAGGTATGCATGCACGTATCTTGGGAAGACCTGGAAGAATTATGGCGATGAGAAAGTTTTTGGAATACGTTAGAACTTTTGATAACGTCTGGTTTTGTACCCGAAAACAAATAGCCGATCATTGGTATGAAAATTTTTCAAGCAAATAAGAGCCATGAAATTACCTACTGATTTAGCCAAACACTCTGCAAAAGAATTTATGGAAACTTTTGGAAATATATACGAGCACTCGCCATGGGTTGCAGAACAAGCCTTGAAGCAAGTTTTGGGAAACAATGAATACAATGATTTAGAGATGTTTCATCAACTTTTGTGTAAAGTTATGCTTCAAGCAAACAACGATTTGCAAGACAATTTGATTCTATCGCATCCAATGTTAGCTGGCAAAAAAGCACAAAAAAAAGAACTTACGGATTTTTCGACAATAGAGCAAAAATCTGCAGGATTAAATGATTGTAATGATAGTGAAATCGAGCTTTTTGAAGAGCTTAACCATAAATACTTTGTAAAGTTTAATTTCCCTTTCATTATGGCAGTGAAGGAAAAAGATAAATCTGAAATATTGTCGAGCTTTAGAAGCCGACAGAAAAATACTGTTTCTCAAGAAAGGTTGAAAGCTTTGAGCGAGATTAACAAAATTGCCTGGTTAAGGATTAAGGAAATTTATGGATTATGATAGACAAATAAATGTCACAAGTAGTGACTTTGGGAGCAAGGTAATTTATTGTAGCGATGAGTTTTTTGCTGACTCATGCCGCATGCTTCAAAGCAATGAGGCGGTTTTTATTGAAGACAAGTACGACGAGCATGGAAAATGGATGGATGGATGGGAGACCCGGCGTCGACGTGATGGTAGGAATGATTTTTGTTACATCAGGCTTGGCTCAAAGTCAGTCATTAATGAATTTAATATCGACACCAGTTACTTTACAGGTAATTTTGCTCCTGCAGTCTCTATATTGGGTTGCTGTGTTGCGGGGGGTATTACTGATGACAGGGTTGTCGATGGTTCGGCAGTAGATGAATGGTTTGACTTGCTAACTAGGAAAAAGCTAGCCGGAGATTCAAATAATACTTTTTCTTCTAATTCCAACAAGCCAGTCACCCACCTTAAGGTAACCTTGTACCCTGATGGCGGTATAGCAAGACTTAGGGCTTACGGTAGTTTTTACTCTGACGACAATAGATATGAAGTTAAGGGTACCAATGTTATTTCTAAGGAAAGTGGAGCAAGAGCGGTTTTTGCAAATGATGAGCATTTTGGTTGTTTAAGTAATATTCTTGAAAAACATGAACCAATCAATATGGCAGATGGATGGGAGACAAGGCGACGACGTGAACCAGGAAATGACTGGGGAATTGTTGCGCTCGCCAAGCCAGCAACTGTTGATGAGATTGTGATTGATACAAAATTTTTTAAAGGCAACTATCCTGACACGTTTTCTATTTGTACGACCTGCAGTGATGAGTCTGATGTCAAAACATTAATAGAAGAAAGCAATTCCTGGAATCAACTGATTGGTAGAAAAAAACTGGAAATGAACCGAGTGCATGTTTTTAAGAAGAATGAACTATTGCACCAAGATAAAATCACCCATATCCGTATTGACATATTCCCTGATGGAGGTATTGCTCGATTAAAACTTATTGGAAACTTTATCAATCATGAATAATATGATTCTTACTCCAGAAACTCTGACGGCTGAAAACTTTAGCCCTTTTGGTCAAGTGATTAGCTGTGAACAGAAAGATTACTTGGTCATTAATAATGGTTATGCAAAAAAGTATCCAGACTTGGCTTTAATAGACACTCAAGAAAATGGTGGAACAACCGCAGTGCATATTTTTTTAGCCAAGAAGAGGGAATTTCCCCTGCAAATTAACATGTTAGAGAAACACCCTTTTTTCAGTCAAACCTTTATACCTAAAGACAATCAACCCTTTTTGGTAGTCGTTGCGCCGGCCGCTGATGAGCCAAATATTGAGGATATCAGGTGTTTCATCAGTAACGGTGAGCAGGGTGTAAACTATTCACGTGGGATTTGGCATTTCCCTCTAATTAGTATCAAGGATGATGCTCAATTTATAGTGATTGATAGAAAGCATGATATCGATTCAGACGATATAGAGCAATGTGTCGTGCATCCCATAGAAGATATTAATATTAGACTAGAGTTCAACTTATGATGAAAATATATTTACTTGACTGGATAAGCTTGTCGTTGAAGTTGTTCCACATTGTTGTGGGTATTGCCTGGATTGGTGCTTCTTTTTATTTTAATTGGCTAGAAAATAAGCTTAACCGTGCCGGCAATAGAGATGAAATTGCTGGCCACCTATGGGCGGTCCATGGTGGTGGCTTCTATTACCTAGAAAAATACAAAAAATATCCAGAAAATTTACCAGAATCATTGCATTGGTTTAAGTGGGAAGCTTATTTCACCTGGATATCCGGAATATTACTATTTTCAGTCATTTATTACTTCAATGCTAGTACCTATCTGTTGAGTTCTGATAGCTCTATGCTGCCCGCTTATGGAGTTGCTTTGAGCCTATTGGGGTTGGTGATCATTTGGTTTATATATGACCTCTTGTGCAAATCGAAATTGGTGGATAAGCCCATCATTTTTATAGGGATTCTGTTTCTAATTATTACCCTGAGTGCCTACTTGTACAGTGATATCTTTAATCCTAGAGCGGTCTATATACAGATTGGTTCGATGATTGGAACCATTATGGTGGCAAATGTTTTTTTTGTGATTATTCCTGTACAAAAAAAATTAGTAGCCGCCTGTATAGATAAAACCCAGGTCAGTACAGAGTTAGGATTGAAAGGCTATATCCGCTCTCGACACAACAACTATTTCACGCTTCCCGTAGTGTTCACGATGATAAGCATTCACTACCCTGGAGTTTATAGTGACTCCTATGGATGGCTAGTTTTAATAGCCATTATGGGTATTTTGGTGTTGATACGCCACTATTTCAATTTAAGGGGAGTGGGGCAGGCAACTAATAGTTTGATTGGTCTAATAATATTAGCAATAATAGTGCTGGTTTTTACCCTGTCACCAAGTCAAAATAAGCCAGAAATTCAGGAAAAGGTGAGTATGAGCGAAGTAAAAAGCATCATTGACAGGCGATGTGCTAGTTGTCACTCCGACAACCCAACTGACGATGTTTTTGTCGTCGCTCCCAGCGGCTTTGTATTGAATACAGAAGAGCAGATCATTGCCAGCAAGGACATAATTTATCAACGCACAGTGGCAACCAATTCTATGCCATTTAATAACAAAACCAATATGACTGAAGCTGAAAGAGATAAATTAAAGATTTGGTTTGAGGGAGAGTAATGACTGAATATAACCTTTACCGTGGCTCAATCTTTCACTGTATTGAAGATGGTAGTAATGTTAAACCTGTTTACTTCCCAGATGGTTTGATGGTTGTTAGTGG
>LUMJ01000154.1_pt1 | contig 27170 bp, 24 predicted proteins | sample 729631 | NCBI WGS metagenome assembly LUMJ01 (sample SAMN03860266, study PRJNA289734) | marine metagenome | biome: seawater column; feature: ocean; material: water; isolation source: Red Sea water column Station 22 - depth 500m | place: Saudi Arabia: Red Sea | collected 2011-10-15 | depth 500 m
AGGAAAGCTGAGCATAGTATTGCTTCACCCCTTCTTCAAGTGAAAGGAAATCTTCGCTGAATCCCGCGGCTCTCAGGTTATCTAGTCCGGCTTCAGTGAACTGCTGGTATTTTCCTAGCAAATCATCAGGAAATGGAATGTCCTCAATTTCACCTCCGCCATGAATGCTTTGCAGGGTTCTGGCAATATCAGTGAAACTCCGTGCTTTTCCGGTACCGGCGTTGAAAATTCCACTGGATTTGGATTGGTAAAAATGCATATTAATTTTTACCGCGTCGGCAACATGAATAAAATCACGGCGGAAATCTTCACTGCCCTCAAACAGCCTCATTTTTCCTGACTCATGAAGCTGATGAAAAAGGTGGAATGCGACTGATGCCATGCGGCCTTTGTGATTTTCCTGTGGTCCGTAAACGTTGAAATAACGCAGCCCAAGCACTTGAATATCTGCTTCAGGCAAAACACGACGCACATAATTATCAAATGCAAATTTGGAAAAACCGTAAACGTTCAATGGATATTCCGCTTGGGGCTGCTCTGCAAATCCTTCATCACCATTTCCGTACACTGCCGCGCTGGAGGCATAAAGAAAATCGATTTTGTTTTCCAGGCAATGGTGGAGCAAAACTTTGGAATACTCATAATTATTGGACATCATGTACTTGCCGTCCTGCTCAGTGGTTGAAGAACATGCGCCCTGATGAAAAATTACGCTGACATTCTGAATTTTTCTGTGGTTTGCCAGATATTCATTCTTGTCCATGTAATCAGCAAATGACAATCTGTTCAGGTTGAGGTGTTTCTCCGCGTTGCTTAAGTTATCAACAACAAGTATGTTGTCTTCTCCCGCATCATTCAGTCCTTTCACAATATTGCTGCCGATGAATCCGGCTCCGCCTGTTACTACGATCATGACTGCTCCAAAATAGAGTTAACAATTCCGGAGGTGGATTTGCCTTCAACGAATGGTACTATTTGCACACTTCCTCCATTTTTTGTAACGGTGTCATATCCCACAATTTCCTCCGGAAGGTAGTCTCCTCCCTTAACCAGCACTTCCGGACTGACTGCCTCAATCAATCTTGCCGGTGTTTCTTCATCAAAAATCACAATGCAGTCAATTGCTTGAATAGCGCTGAGTAAATATGCTCGATCTGCCTGCGGCATAATTGGACGGCGGGGGCCTTTCAGTTTTCTGACTGATGAATCGGAATTAAGGCCAAGCATCAGAATATCACCAAAAGTGGCAGCAGTTTGCAAATACCTGACGTGCCCGGCATGAAGTATATCAAAACAGCCGTTGGTGAAAACCAGTTTCCGGAATTCTTTTCTCCAATTCCGTACCTGCCGGCCAATTTCTTCTATAGGAATTATTTTGCAATCAGTAAATGTGTTTTCTGCCGGCATCAGTATTTTATGTCCATGAGACTTTGTATATCCTATCACAATGTCCTGCTGAAAACGAACGAAAAAAATTCTACGCCTTGCTATGAATTAAGCATTTAAAAGGTGTTTTTTCAGCAGTGAAGCAGTCTTTGTCTTGCAAGAATGAGATAAATCCAATTTAATATTCTGTAGTTCATTGACATTTCAACAAAAACATTAAAAAGCTAGTAATACAAATCCAAGATGATTCAGGAATTAAGAGAATATTCAAAAAGCATTTTTTTCAAACTGTTGCTGGTAGTAATTGCTGTCACTTTTGTGCTGTCCTTTGGTGTAGGCGGATTTTTTGGAGACCGCAAAGAAGTTGTTGCTAAAGTCAATGATCAGGAAATATTGCTTAATGAGTACCGTGAAGCATACCAAAACCGGATGCAGGCACTCAGGCAGCAGTTTGGTGAGAGCACCGAACAAATCGCTGAACAGCTTAATCTGCGCCAACAGGTTTTTAATCAGTTAATAGACCGTTATCTTTTGTTATATGAGGCAGCACAACTGAACCTGATGACTACTGATTTAGAACTGCAGGACTACATCCGCAATCAGCCATATTTTCAGAGAGACGGACAGTTTGATTTTACGACTTATGAGACAGTTTTAAGCCAGAATCGACTTGTGCGTCACGAATATGAGAATTCACTGAGGTCAGATATTCTGCTCACTAAAAAGCAACAGCTGCTTGGAGCAGGACTGGTGATTAACGACCGTGAAGTGGAACGTGCATACAGGAGAGATTTTGAAAAAATTGAAGTTGATTATATTTATTTTGATCCACAGTCCTTTATTGATGAAACTACGGTGAATGATAGCGAACTGAGACAATACCATTCGGAAAATCCGGATGAATTCAAAACTTTAAATCAGTTCAGAATGGAATACTTCACACTTTCAGCGGATGACTACAACGATGTTGTGAATGTCAGGGAACGGGAAATCAGGCGTTACTACAAAAAAAATGCGGACGAGTACGTAACTCCGGCGGAAATAAAAGGCAGGCATATTCTTTTTAAACTGGCACCGGATGTTCCTGAAGAAAAACTGCTGGAAAGACGCGAACAGTTGAGCAATTTGTTGAGTCAGATACGGGATGGTTCTTCATTTGAAGAATTGGCAATCAAATATTCTGAAGACGCAACAGCGGCAGAAGGAGGTGATCTGGGCTGGTTCAAGTCCGGAGAAATGGTGCCGGCATTTGAGGCGGCGGCATTTGCCCTTGAAGCAGGACAAGTCAGTGAGATTGTCAGGTCACCATTTGGTTTGCACCTGATTAAAGTTGATCAGCGCAAAGAGGAAATTAAAAAAACTCTGGATGAAGTACGTGAAGAAATCACGGATATTCTTGCTGAAAGCAGGGCGCAAAAGCTTCTTGATGAAGAACTGGAGAAACTGCTTGAACTTGCTGGAGAATCATTTACTGAAGAAGCACAGCGATTAAATAAAGAGGTGCTCAATTCCGAGTGGTTTGATAGATCAGCTATTATTCCGGGGCTTGGTTCTTCAGCTGAACTGATTCCTGAACTGCAGCAGCGCAAACCAGGAGAAATGGGAATCTGGAAACGAAATCCTGTTTTAGGACATGTGATTTACCGTCTCAAAGAAACCAAAGAGCCTGTTGTCCGCACATTTGAAGATGCAAACTCTGATGTGGAAACTGCAGTGCGTCTTGAAAAGGCTGAGGCGCTGGCGCTTGAAGCCGCAAAAAATGCTTTGACAAAGGTTCAGGGAGGGGAAGATCTGGAGACTTTGGCAAAGCAGCAGGGACTTAGTACCGAAATAATGGAATACACGGCAAACACCAGATTTCTTCCTTTATTGGGAGAAAATTCAGAATTCCGCAAAGTTGGGCTGCATTTAAATGAAAACCAGCCCTTTGGTTTGAGCATCAATGATAAACGTGCCGACCTGATTCGCTTCAGGAAACGAACTTTAGCAGAAGAAAATACTAAACAGCAAAAAGAAAATGTCAGAGCACAACTCCGGCAAAGTCTGCAGCAGTCCCTGCTCAGCAAGGAACTGAAGCGCCTGCGGGATTCAGCAGCAATTGAGGTGATCAATCCTGTGTTTCGTACTTCCGGATCTTCCTGATTAAAATCCCATTAATCCATCGGATTATAAAATAAGCTGTTCATCGATCATTGATAACTTATCATTGATAAATGCCCTGCCTCCACTATTCAAACCGCCTTGATCGTCTTATTGTGCCGTTGGCACAGCAACTGGACAAAAGGAATCCGTTTGATTCTGCAGAAATTGTTGTTCCGAATTTCAGCCTGGAGAAATGGATTTCCCTCAAGCTGGCGCAATTCCAGGGGATTGCCGCCAACCTCAATTTCATAACACTGGAAAAGGCATTATACCGCTGTCTTAAAAACTACATACAAAATCGCCACTGTGAACTGCTGAAACAGGAGACCATTCAATGCCTGTTGATGAATGTTTTACGGGAAAAACTTTCGGATTCAGATCAAGTCTGGAATCCGGTACGCAGCTACCTCAAACCGGATACAAACATCAGTCATGAAGCAGCGGAACACAGGCTTTTTCATCTGTCCGGACGGCTTGCATATTTGTTCCAGGAATATGAATTTTCCCGAAATGATGAACTGATTGCTGCCTGGAATGACGGGTGCAATGCTATTGATCCACAGCCTCACGGCACAGAAAGCTGGCAGCGTGCTCTTTGGAATGCACTTTTTGGTGCTGAAGGCAAGGTAACACACTACAACCAGAGAGTCAGAAAATTTAACTCAAGGGAGAGAAAGCCGGAACTTTTCACATTACCTCAGCTTTTCCGGATTTGCAGTGAGAGTCAGAACCATCAATCCCCCTCGAAAAGCAGCCTGAAACCGGAGACTGATCCTCTTCATATATTTGGTGTTTCATACCTTTCACGATTCCATCAGAATGCCCTCACAGATTATCTTTCCAAAATACGCGACATACATGTTTACACTCTTAATCCATGCATGGAATTCTGGGAAGATGTCCAGAGTTTAGGCGAAGCCAGATCAGCTGTTCGCAGAAATCTGGAATCAAATCGACAGCTTTTTGAAAATCAGAAAAGTTTGTCTGAAACAGAAATTTTGCAGGGGGAACTGTTTCAGCATGAGGAAGACAATCCATTTTTGCAGGCATGGGGCAGGCCCGGACGAGAAAACATCAGGCTGCTTAATCAATGGAGCGAGTGGAACTTTGAACCATGGTTCGCAGGAACTGCATCTGCCGTATATCCTGTCCAAAATCCGGGGAGTTCTCAGTTAAGTATTTTGAATCAGCTGCAGCATGATATCCTGTGCAGAGAGCCGCGGCGCGGTGAGTCACTCAAACTGGAGCAGGACAATAGTTTAGTAGTGTTGGCCTGTGCAAATCCCAGAAGAGAGGTTGAAGCAGTGGCAAATATGATCTGGGACTTGATTCGTCGTGATCCGGATATTCGGCTCAATGATTGCGCGGTGATTGCGCATGATATGGAACTATATCAACTCGAAATTGAACAGGTTTTTGAAAGCATTTACGATTTGCCTTATCACCTGATTGATGGAATCAGCGGAAGTGCGGGTCGTCTGGAAGACGCGGCTAATTCTCTTTTAGGATTATGTTTTACTGAATACTCACGTCGTGATCTGTCCAGATTGCTTAAAAATCCATGCTTTCTGAGCAAATTCGAAGAAACTGATCCTTCAGGAAAAAGGCGTGTTGATGAGGAACTGCAAATTGATCGCTGGCTTGAATGGGCTGACCAGCTCAATGTATTTTATGGCATAGATATTAAGTCACAACAGGAACATGGATATTACCATTTGGACGAAAACAAGTACCACTGGGAACAGGCTTTTCGACGCCTGACTCTTGGTGAAATGCTTGATAAACATGGAGAAAATGAAACTGTTTCAATTGATGGGCAATTACTAGCACCTGCTGATCTGCCTGATGAATGGAGCACAGAGGCAGCTCGTTTCATGCTGTTTGTACGCTCCTTAATTGCCGACACTCGAGATTTGCCAAAATGGGAAATGAGCGGCAAAGAATGGGGGCAGTTTCTTCAAACTCTACTCAAAACTTATCTTAAGCCCGTCAGCGATACTGACTCGGAGGCTTTCCAGAATTTGCTGCGTAATGCCATCGCCATTCGTGATCTTGATACCGGGCAAATGAACGGAAACAGCCGTTTTGGATTCAGCACAATTTATGAATTTTTCAAACAAAAACAGGAATCAGCTGTTTTGCACAGAGGACATTATTTAGCAGAAGGTGTAACCATTTCTTCTTTTCAGCCAATGCGTCCGATTCCTTTCAAGGCAGTATTTTTGTTGGGCATGGGGGAAGGCTTGTTTCCCACACCTTACCACCGTGATACTCTTGATTTGAGGCATATTCCTGTTCGGCTCACTCCCGCAGTGAAGGGTCAGGCATTTCGCGAGCGGCAGTTAGGAGATGTTTCAATGACTGAACGTGATCGATACATGTTTCTGGAAACTCTGGTTTCTACAAGAAAACATCTTGTTATGAGTTATGTTTCACGCAATGACCGTACCGATGATGAACTTAATCCATCCTCAATAATCCAGACATTGATTGATGAACTTGAAAGCGGCTATCTTAAGGAAAAATTCCAGAAAACTCAGCATCCGCTCAAATCCTATTCACTGGAATATTTTCCGGAATTGACAGAGACCGGGACAGAGGATTCCGGAGAAGAACTAAAACTGCCAAACTATGATCCTGCCTCATTCAGGCAGGCCCGTGCATTGAAGATGCGCCAATTGTTTGATCAAAAATTTCCCGGATTTCAACGGATTGCTCCGGAGTGGATTCCTGATGATATAAAACATTCTATCACTGAACAATTCCCCCTCTCAGTCTCAGAGGAAACTGTTGAAAAGAAACAGCTTTCAGCTGTATCAATTTCACGAATCAGGAAATTTCTTGAATCACCTTTGCAGTCCACTGCCGCTAATATATTGGGATTGTCTGAAGAAGAGGAAGATATCAGTGAAAAAATAGAAGAACCGCTGCTTTTGGACCGATTGAGTGAATGGTTAGTCCTGAGAAAAATCTGGGATAGGGGTCTGAACTCTGCGGACTCAGAACCGGATTGGACGCAGCTTTATGATCTTCAGACACAGCGCATGGAACTTGAAGGTGAACTGCCTATTGGTGTATTTGGAGAGGCGGCACAGTCAAAACAGCTGAGAATTTTGAAAAGATGGCAAGTGCAGGCAACATCAGCAATTGGGGTTAACTGGCAGATATTGCGGAAAAATCTGATTCAGTTTAATTTTGGAGGAGTGAAAGAAGAAACTGTAAATGATGGTATGATCAGTTCATATCAATTTGTTCCACGGCTGCATTTGCAAGATGATCAAGATTTGCCCGCAGATGTAGTAGATACAAATTTATTAATTCACGGAAAAACGGAATGGTGGTATACGGATGAATCAGAAAACTGGTATTGTATTTATTTCTGTGAACGTCAAAGCAAAGACAAGAACTGGCTGCGTCATTTTCTGGATGTTCTGATCCTGCGTGCGGCAGATTTAATCCCGGATAATGCAAATATTTCCGGATTATGTATTGCCGCCGAAGGAAATGTGGTAACAAGAAAAATATACCTTCCATCACAGGAACAGGCAGAAAAATATTTGATTGACCTGACAAACGAGATGAATTATGAAAATAATGCTGTGTTAATGCCGGTGGAATCTGTTCTGCAGTTATCAAAAGAAAATTTGAGTGGTTCGGATTACAATGCAAGATTTGCGGAATGGATGGACAGCAAGCTTCAGTCTTCAAGAGAAAATTTGGGGATCAGTTCTGAATATGGTCCGGTTAAGTATTTAAAGGAAGTGCCTTATCCGGACAACCCATACTTATTGATGAACAGTCGTTTCGGGCTGTTTTTTGACACAGTACAGCTTTGAGAAAAACGATGGAGAATCATCTCAGACAAATGCAGGACTTGCTGGAAGCTGGCACTTCCTTTGTTTGTGTTACATTGGTTGAAATCAAAGGCAGCACACCGCGAGCGCAAGGCGGACGGATGCTGGTAACTGCCTCGGGACTGTATTCAGGTACAGTAGGGGGAGGCCTGGTAGAGGCTAAAGCGCTGGAATTTGCCCAGGAATTTTTGGATGAAACCGATATTTCGGCAGAGACAAAATTTGTGCAGTGGAATCTCAACCGTGATATCGGCATGAGTTGCGGGGGTTCAGTCAAACTGTTTTTTGAACGTTTCCACACCAATCCCTGGGAGATCGTGATCTTTGGCGCAGGTCATGTTGCTCAGGCACTGATTCCATTGCTACTGACGTTGGATTGCAAGCTCACATGCTTTGATACCCGCAGTGAGTGGTTAGGCAAATTGCCGGAATCACCAAAATTGAATAAACTTTGTGTTGAGTCTCTTGCGGAAAATGTTGAACAAACCGCCGAAAAAGCTTTTGTGCTGATCATGACACACGGACACCGCACTGATTTTTATGTGGCAAGAAGTTTCCTGGAACAGAGAAAACAGCCGTTTTTAGGTGTGATCGGCAGCAGGGCTAAAGCTGCCACACTGAAAAAAGAGCTCAAAAAGGAAGGACTAAAAGAGAAGCAGATCAAACAAGTCATTTGTCCGCTTGGATTTTCTCTTGGAGGAAATCATCCACAGGAAATCGCCATCAGCATTACTGCGCAACTGTTGTATGAACGTGACAAACTTTTCGGTAAAACTCATCCACGCAACCCTGTTCCAAAATAAACGTGAATCAGCTTAACCTTACACTGCCGAAGTGGATTGATGCATTTTTGGCAGGCTATCCGGAAATTATTCCTGACATGGAAAAACAAATGCGTTTCGTGCTGGAACTGACAGAAAGAAATATCCGCGAAAAAACAGGGGGTCCGTTTGGCGCGGCTGTTTTCGAACAGCATTCAGGCAAACTTGTGTCTGTGGGAGTAAATGTTGTGGTAGGTCAAAACTGCTCAGCCGCGCATGCTGAAATGATGGCACTGATGCTGGCACAAAAAAAACTGGGACACTATGATTTGGGGGATGCACGTTTCCCGGCACACCGTCTGGTAACAAGCGGGAAAATGTGTGCCATGTGCCTTGGCAATGTATGCTGGTCCGGAATTAAAGAGGTTGTATCATCAGCTGAACCCGAAGACGTCGAGAGCATTACAGGTTTTGATGAAGGACCGATCCCGCCGGATTATAATGTACAGCTGAAACGCCGTGGAATTAATCTTGTTCCGGAAGTGATGCGTGCACAAGGAAAGGAGGTTTTGCAGCTTTATGTAGATCTTGATGGACAGGTGTATAACGCCACAAGATAAATTGAACAAAGTTTCACCGAACTCGAAAAAAATCCCCAGGATCTCATTTCTACCTCTTTATTCTCTGTGTCCTCTCAGGCAAGTCATAATTCCTGACTAAACATCGCAGGTTTGTTTCCAAGTGGTTCATTACTCTCCTTTTATAAAAGATTATACTTCTTCATCAAAAAACTTATGTTGCTTTTTTATTATTTTTTTAATATGATCAACCTCTTCAAGAAGTCTGTACTTTTTGATCCATGGCGCAAATCGAATAATTGGTTTGTGTTTTTTATAAAACAATTTATAGTTATTGCCTTTCTGTTTGCCAGAAACAGAAACCGCATTATGTGCAAGCGCCTGATCATGGTGGTCAGTCCGCAAAGTGAATCTGGTGAAACCATTCATTGAGGAAAATAGTATGCTTTACTCAATAATCAAAAAAATGCTGGTGGGGGCAGGAGTGGCTGCCGCATCCACCACACTGCTGCTTTCGGCAGCAAACACAGCAGTTGCAGGCTGTCCTGCCGCAACTGTTGCGGATATGAAAGGTGTTAAAGCCGGTAAATATCCACAGCAGTACGAACTTGCAGAGTTCGAGAAACTGGCGGGCTGCAAAATGACCTTCCAGGGCAATCCGGATATTGCCAGACTCAACGGAAAAATCCGTGGGAACCCCAGTTCAGTTCCTTCCGTTGCAAATCGACTGCCGTCAGAGCCGCTAGTTTATGCTCCATACGAGTCGATTGGGAAATACGGTGGCACACTTGACGTACTGTCGAACGCTACTGAGGCAGGGACATCAGACTTCCTGTCCGTGCGTCACGTCAATCTTGTACGTTTCTCTGACGATCTGCAGACCATCGTCCCGAACATTGCCAAGGACTGGAAGTGGAACAGCGATTTCACGCAATTGACTTTCTACCTGCGCAAAGGTCACAGATGGTCTGATGGTGCACCGTTTACCGCCGAGGATGTAAAGTTCTGGTACGACCACCTTGCGCTTTCTCCATTGATTATGGAAAAGCCCAAGGATTACGTGCTTGTTGGCGGCAAACGCATGACCGTCGATGTGGTTGATCCGCAGACAGTCGTCTTCAACCTGCCTGCTCCAAAGCCGGGTTTGTTGGCTCACTTTGCGTTTTCATTCGCGCAGGGTTTTCAGCCCAAGCATTTTCTGGCCCCGTATCATCCGGAACTGAGTGCGAATGCTGACAAGCTGGCGCAAAAAGCCGGATTTGAGAATGGTCTTGCAGTGATCAAGGCCTACTTTGGTAATTCAGACTGGACCGACACTCCGTCGCCTCTACTGAATTCTCCGGACAAGGTAGCAAAGCTTCCGGCTGACGTAATTCCGACACTGGAAAGTCACATCTACATCACGGATACCACAGAAGGTCGGCATCTCGTTGCTAATCCATACTTCCATATCGTTGACACACAGGGTAACCAGCTGCCTTACATCAGCGAGCAGGATGAGGTGTACAAAAACGACAACGAGCTAAGGATCCTCACGCTGGTTAACGCTGAAGCGGATTACAAGTCGCAGTCGCTGCAACTGTCCTCGGCTCCCATGCTTTTGGAAGGTCAGGAAAAAGGGGATTACACGATCTACCTGAAACCTGAGATCACCCTGTCTAACATTTCATTAAATGTAACGCATCAAGATTTAGACAAACGTAAGGTTTTTGGAGATTTGCGCTTCCGCAAAGCAATGTCGGTAGCCATTAACCGGCAGGAGATCAATGAGGTCGCGTTGTTCGGTCAAGGAACACCCAAGCAGTACACAGGGTTTTCCCCTATGCCTGACTTCATTGATAAGAAGTGGGAAAGCTACATGATCCAGTATGATCCGGGCATGGCTAATTCCCTGCTTGATCAACTTGGTATGAAGGACACAAACGGTGATGGCGCTCGAGAACTTCCCAATGGTAAAAAACTGGTGATCAATATGCAGTTTGCCACGCAGGGTATTGATCCTCAGATCGTTGAGATGGTTGGCCAGCACTGGGCCGAAGTGGGGATTAAAACCACAGTCAAAGAAGTCACTCCGGACGAGTATCGTTCTCAGCAATCTTCGAACACGCTTGATGTTGGCATGTGGCGTTCGAGCCAACCTTTGGCCATTGTGATGGGGAACAACGAGCTTTGGGTTCCGCCGTTTGAAAACTACTTCGGTCACCGTACCGGAATGCTCTGGGCGGAGTATGTTGACTCGAATGGCGCCAAGGGCGTGAAGCCTCCGGCGTATGTCATGCAGTTGATTGCTGATGTCAACGAGTTCCAATCAGCCGCCATAGGCTCCGACCGGTTCAAGGAACTGGGCAGACGGATGGTTAAGAACATGACTGAAAATCTGCTCAAGATTGGTGTGGCACAGAAGCCTGCTCCGATTTATCACCGTAATGTGTTGAAAAACTTTGTTGAGTTCAAAACTCACTCCTACGAGTATTACCGCACTTATCCTTACAGGGGTACTCAGTGGTGGTTAGATGAGTAGATTTTATTGATATCTACTATCTCCGGACCGGACGATTCATTCGTCCGGTCCTTTTTCAGCCGTCCTTTACTCCTTTATGTTAAAGTTCCTTCAGTTCACATTGACGCGGGCAGTGATGTCAATTTTGACATTGGTGATCGTATCTTTTATCGTCTTCTCAATGATGGAACTTGTTCCGGGCAACTGCGCGGAACGTTACATTGCCTTCAAGAACACCCAGGGACAGAATATCACAGTTGAAGACATCCGTGCCGAAGAGCGGAGACTTGGGCTGGACAAGCCTTATTTGATTCGTGCCTTCAGCTGGATGGGCGATGTTTTTTTTAAAGGAGAATTTGGAGACAGCTGTATTCTTCGACTGAACATCAATCATCTTCTGAGTGATAAAGTATGGATCAGTCTGGGGATAAGCCTGGCTGCTTTGTTTTTTTCCTATCTTGTGGCCATCCCGATTGGCATATACTCTGCTGTTTCCAGAAATCCGATTGCTAACAATTCGGTACGTTTCATCAGTTACCTTGGGCTGGCACTACCAAGCTTCCTGCTTGCACTGATGATCATGCTCACGACTACGGTGCTGTTTGGCGAATCCATGTCAGGTTTGTTTTCCAAAGAATACCGGGATGCGGCATGGTCCTATGCCAAGTTCATGGATTTCATGTCAAGGGCCTGGCTGCCGGTTTTCATCCTCGGTTGGGCGGCCACCGCCTTTGCACTGCAAACCGTCAGGGCACTGATGCTTGACGAGATCGGCAAGCTCTATGTCACAGCAGCTTCTGCGAGAGGCATTTCCGGCCGCAAGCTCCTCTGGCGCTACCCTGCTAAACATTCTCTTGGCCCGGTGATCAACTCCCTCGGATTCGATCTCAACCGCATCTTCAATGATCTGCCGGTAGTGGCTTTAATCATGACCCTTACTGAAATGGGGGCTCTTCTTATTGACGCACTTGCATTTTCAAATGATCAGCAGCTGGCCGGTGCAATTCTTGTGGTGTTGACCGCCACGATCGTTTTCATAAATTTTGTCACGGACATCATACTGGCACTGATGGACCCACGAGTCCGTCAGGGATTGATGGGATAAAGGATGGGCTTTTTTTCAAAGAAGGCTGATGCGGCCACTGATCAAAACCTGAAGGAGGCGTATTTTACTGCCTCCCAGGGACAGCTGATTCGAGCTCGTTACAAAAGTAACCGTACCGCCATGGTCGCGGGATGGGTTCTGACCCTGATGATCCTGGCAGGATTTTTCAGCGAATTCCTTTCTCCTTATGAACCCACGATGGCAGGCAGGGACAAGAAGTATGAGAATGGCCCCCCGCAGATACCAAGATTCTGGGATGAAAACGGCTTTTCCTTCAGACCATTCACCTATGGGACCAAGCGGGAACGCTCGATTAAGACCAACTTCCGCTGGGTGATTTCTGTTGACAGAGAGGATCGGCGTTACTTGCAGTTCTTCGTTGATGGCTGGGAATACAGTTACATAAACCTTGACTGGGATTTACCCGGAGAAGCCTTTGATCTGGACGTCAAGGCCTTAACATTCAGCACACATTTATTTGGTGTTGATAAAGGAGGTATTCACTTGTTTGGAACTGACAAGAGCGGGAAGGATATTTACTCCAGGACCCTGCGTGCGATCATGACTTCCCTCAAGTGCGGAGTTCTGGGAGTTTTTATTGCCTTCGTGCTGGCGTTAGTGATTGGAGGTATCTCGGGTTATTATGGAGGCTGGATTGATCAGATTCTGCAGATGATCACCGATGCCATCCGTACGGTGCCTCCCCTGCCTTTATTCATGGCACTTGCGGCGTTTCTTCCTCAGGAATGGAGTGCCGAGGCCGTCTTCTTTGTAATTTCTTCCATTTTAGGGTTAATCGGCTGGCCTACACTTGCAAGAAGGATCCGTACCCATCTGCTCAGTGAGCGAAGCCAGGACTATGTCCTTGCGGCCCAGCTTTGTGGAGCTTCTTCAAACCATATCATCCGTCGTCATCTGCTTCCCAGCTTTACCAGTTATATCATTGTTGATTTAATGATTACGTTTCCTTATATGGTACGTTTGGAAACAGCACTCAGCTTTATTGGTCTGGGTCTGATTGATCCGGTAAGCTCACTTGGCTCCATGATGCAAAATGTCTCCAAGGCAGACGTGCTTTTGAACTATCAGTGGTATTTCATCCCGGTCATTTTCTTCATTGCTTTCGTACTGGCCTTCGTCTTTGTAGGAGACGGCTTACGTGATGCAGCTGACCCTTATTCGCAAACCAAGAAATGAGCCTGCTTTCAGTCGAAAACCTGCATCTGCAATTTGACACCGACGAGGGCCGCATCACGGCTGTTGAAGATGTTTCGTTTGAGTTGAACGAGGGCGAGGTGCTGGGGCTGGTCGGAGAATCAGGTTCCGGAAAGTCAGTTACAGCAAAGTCATTGATGCAGCTAAATCCGTCAAATGCTGTATATGGTCCGGAAAGTGGCATTCACCTCGAGCTGGACTCCGGAATCGTTGAAGTGTTGTCGCTGAAGAAATCACAGGAACTTGAGATAGTGAGAGGTGGCGCAATTTCCATGATCTTCCAGGAACCTATGGCCAGCTTTGCTCCTGCAATAACAATCGGAAACCAGATGGTTGAGCAGCTGCTGATTCATACTTCACTGTCAAAGAAGGAAGCCGCTGAGCTGTCTGTGGAGATGCTTGAGCGAGTCGGAATCAATGAACCTGCAAAACGCTTCTTTCAGTATGCCTTTGAACTTTCAGGAGGCATGCGTCAGCGGGCAATGATTGCCATGGCCCTTTCAACCAGGCCGAAAGTGCTTATCGCAGATGAGCCTACCACTGCATTGGACGTGACTATTCAGGCACAGGTGCTGGAATTGATGAAAGATCTGGTGAAGGAATTTGGTATGGCAATTCTTTTCATTACACATGACCTTGGAGTCATCGCACAGGTTGCGGACAGAGTTTCGGTGATGTACCTTGGAAAAATTGTGGAAAGCGGTCCTGTACGCGAAGTTCTTCACTCTCCAGTGCATCCATACACAAAGGGATTGCTCAACGCGCTGCCCAAGCTCGATGCACTGGACGAGCCACTGACCCCGGTTCCCGGCGATATACCGAGCCCCCTGGAACGTCCGCCCGGATGCGTGTTTCACACACGCTGTCCCGAAGTCATTGCTGATCGCTGCAATGCTTCCATTCCCGCTCGAGCAGACGTCGGTCATGGACATGCTGCGTCTTGTTTCGCAATTAAAGACATGGAAGAGGCCGCATGACGGAAACACCTCTGGTACATATTGATAATCTCAATGTGGAATTTCCATTGGGAAGGAAACTGCTGGGCAAACCTCCAATGTTGAAGGCAGTTAACGGCGTCTCAATGGACATCATGCCTGGACAGTTCTATGGTCTTGTGGGCGAATCCGGATCAGGCAAAACAACATTGGGTCGTGCCATCCTCAAGGCTGTACCAATCAGTTCCGGAAAGATATTATTTGATGACGGTGATGTAAGTTATGACCTGGTCACAATTTCACAGACTGAGCTGAAAAACTACCGAAAACTGGCACAGCTGATATTTCAGGATCCTTATGCCGCGTTGAGTCCGCGCATGACAGTCAGGGACATCATAGCTGAGCCGCTGGAAGTGATGGAATTAACAAAGTCCCGCGATGAGACAGATGAACGTGTACGTGAAATAGCTGCCAAATGTCGTTTGAACCTGGAACACCTGAGGCGCTTTCCCCATGCTTTTTCAGGTGGGCAGCGACAGCGTATTTCAATTGCCCGTACGCTGGTGTGCAATCCGGACTTTGTTGTTGCGGATGAAAGTGTAGCCGCTCTGGATGTTTCCATTCAGGCAGATATCCTCAATCTGCTCAAGTCTCTTCAAAATCAACTGGGACTTACTTTCCTGTTCATCAGTCATGACCTCAGTGTGGTCGCACACATCTGTGACCATGTTGCCGTGATGTATCTCGGAACACTGGTTGAATCGGCCCCAACCAGAAAATTGTTTGCCAATCCACGTCATCCATACACAAAGGCACTGTTGTCCTCAATTCCTTCTCTTGATCCAGATGACAGCAAAAAAGCACAAAAACTAGAGGGTGAAATCCCCAGTCCGTCTAATCCGCCTTCAGGTTGTAAATTTCATACACGCTGTATCTTTGCTGAAGATCGCTGCCGTCAGGAAGTTCCTGTTTGGCGGGAACTCAGCGATAAGCATTCAGTTGCCTGCCACTTCTCAGAAAAGCTCTCTGCTGCTTCCTGATACCAGTCAAACCTGCTGGTTAATCATCTGTTTCTCACCTCAGATCTCTTAGTAAGATTGAAAACTGCGTCAATTATTTTCAAGATGCAAAAGCAAAAAGTCATCATCATTGTTCCTTGTTTACGGATACGTCATTCATGAATAAGAAATTCCCTCCAACGATAGGCATAAAAAAATTATAAATATTTACTATATAAAAAAATTAGTCTTGACTAATAAATAATTTATGCTCATTATAATACCCATCATGTTTTTGGCAGGGTAACCCGAAAATTCAATGCTTAGCTCAGTAATTTAATCTGTGTTGAGTAAACACAAGGAATTTTAATGAAAACAACCCCGTGGAAGATCCTTGAAATAGGATCTTATTTTTTCATCGTCCTGATGGTCAGGACTTTTTTTAATCATTTAATCCAGGAGTAATAATCTCAATGAATAAAAAAATGTTAACCTTAATCTGTGTTTCTTTGCTGTGGGTCCCACAGGTGGTTTTATCAGCTGAAGTAAACATACTTTCTGAACGGCAGGAATTTTTGCTCAGGCCTTTTCTTGATGTCTTTCAGGAACAAACCGGCATCAAAGCCAATGTAGTTTATCTGAAAAAAGGTTCGCTCGAGCGTCTCAAGCAACAGCCCGGTGCAGTTGATGCTTTGCTGACAGTGGACATTGCAAATCTTACAGCTATTGCTGACGCTGGATTGTTTCAGCCGATAAATTCCTCAGTTATCAATAAGAACGTCCCCTCAAAATACCGCAATCCAGATGGTCTCTGGACAGCGCTGACAGCGCGCGCTCGTGTTATTTATTATTCAAGGGAGCGTGTTAAATTAAATGAATTGTCAACTTATAAAGCACTGGCAGATGCAAAATTTGCCAATCGAATCTGTACACGTTCCGGATACAACAAATATAATGTAGCGCTCATTTCATCAATGATTGCAGAGCACGGAGTTGCTGAAGCAAAGAAATGGCTGCAGGGTTTAAAAAACAACCTGGCACGCAAGCCCCAAGGAAATGACCGAGGACAGGTTAAGGCCATCTATCAGGGTCAATGTGATGTTGCGATCGGCAACACCTATTACATGGTTAAAATGCTCGAAAGGGATGATCAGCGCCCATGGGCCGCCTCTGTGGGAATATTTTTCCCTAACCAGAATAACAGGGGCACACACATGAATGTTTCCGGAGGAGCAGTGACAAAATCCGCGGTGAATAAGAAGGAAGCTGTGCGTTTGCTGGAATTCCTTTCCGGAGATTTAGCCCAATTCATGTATGCCCAGGTTAATCATGAATATCCTGTAAAATCAGGAGTCCAGTATTCCGGGATTGTCAAGAGTTTTGGCAGCGGCCAGGAAGGCGTAAAGAAAGGAGTTTTCAAACAGGATAAGCGAAATCTGAGTGAAATTGGAAGTTACCGGAAGAAAGCTATTCAAATTTTGGATGAAGTGAATTACGATAAGTGACACACTGTTGAAAAATATGGAATGTTGGGAGGAAACTCCCAAAATTCTGGCGACAGGTTGATAATTTTCTTAAACTTAATGAAAAAACAGCCATGTCTGAACATTCTCAAGTTATTGAAGAGTATCTGCTGACACTCTACAAACTTGATCGCTCCGGAGAAAAAGCTAAAGCGGTTACTCTTGCAAACCGCCTTGATACAAGTCCTCCAACCGTTCATGCGACAATTGCCCGCATGCAGCGAGATGGACTTGTTGATGTGAATAAATCAAAATTATTGTCTTTGACGAAAGATGGTCAGAAAATCGCCGAAGACATTGCCTACCGTCATAACCTCTCTGAATTTTTTCTCTGCAATACTTTGGGCATTCCATGGTATGAAGTGCATCAGCACGCTCATCTTCTTGAACACGCAATGACTCCTGTTGTTGTGGAGAAATTGGCAGAATTTTTAGGAAAACCTGAATTCTGTCCTCATGGTACGCCAATGCCCGGAAAAGCCCTGCCGCAAAACACAATCAATCTCATGGAAACAAAACAGGGGATGACAGTGGAAATCGCCATGATTGGCGAGGTTTTAGAGGATTCAATTGATTTGATGAAAATTCTGCAGGAACATCACATCATGCCGGGTAATCAACACACAGTTGTTGAGAAAACAGATGTCATGCGTACTATTTCTTTGGAATCTGATAAAGGGCCTACCTCACTTCCTTTCCATGTTGCTGAAAAAATATTTGTGTTTGAGGTTTCAAGAAACAAAACTGCACGTAAGCAACAGTAATTTATTTTCATAATTAATATGAGTTCTTCCCTCAAAATTTCAGGAAGCTGGAATATATTCACGCTGGCACTTGTAACGCTCTTTGCATTGCCGATCATTTCCTTGATAATAACTGCCGGTTCCGGAGTAGAAAACGTCTGGGGGCATCTCTTAAGCACAGTAATGCCTGGATATCTGGAAAACACGTTTTGGCTGATGCTTGGTGTTGGAAGCGGCACTCTGCTATTAGGAGTTAGTTCCGGATGGCTGATTTCCATGACTGAATTTCCCGGAAGACGTGTGATGGAGTGGGCGCTGCTTTTACCGCTGGCTTTCCCAGGCTACATTATTGCCATGGTTTATGTGGAACTGCTTGAATACTCCGGACCGGTACAATCGCAGCTCAGGCTTTGGTTTGGATGGAAGAATTTTCAGGATTACTGGTTTCCGCCCATTGCATCTGTGGGTGGTGCAATTACGCTGCTTTCGCTGGTTCTGTATCCTTATGTGTATTTGCTGGCCAGGACTGCTTTTCTTCAGCAGCCTGCTGCTTTACTTGAAGCAGGCAGGATGCTTGGAAAAAGTGTAAGAAACAGTTTTTTGAATATTGCATTACCGCTGGCAAGGCCGGCGATTGTGATCGGTGTCAGTCTGGCAATGATGGAAACCCTTGCTGATTTTGGTACAATGCAGTTGTTCGCCGTACAGACCTTCACAACAGGTATTTATCATACCTGGTTTGGTACCTATAATGCTCCTGCCGCCGCTCAGCTGTCTTTATCATTGTTGTTGTTTTTCTGCGCCTTTATCTTTCTTGAGAGGTATTCACGAAGGCAGCAGCGCTTCCACACAAAAAACAACATTCTGAACGTGCATCCCCGCTATCCTCTTTCCGGAATACGTGCACTAACTGCAATAACATTTTGTTTATTACCTGTCATCTTTGGCTTTGCTTTACCTGCAGGTTTATTAGTGCAGTGGGCCGTGGAAAGCTGGAGATATGTACTGCTGGACCGTTTTTTCAGTGATGCAGGAAACAGTCTGTTACTGGCTTGTTTGACTGCTTTCCTTGGAGTTTTTCTGGGGATATTGCTGGCTTATGGCACTCGACTCAGTAAACGCCGTAGAGTTCACTGGGCGGCGAGACTTGTCAGTCTTGGTTACGCTTTTCCCGGCCCCGTAGTCGCGCTCGGCGTGCTCTTACCTTTTGCCTGGTTTGACCGCACAATTGATGCTTGGTTACAGCGGACTGTTGGCATATCCTCCGGATATTTGTTGAGTGGAACAATATTCATCCTGGTGTTTGCATATCTTGTTCGCTTTCTGGCTCTGGCATTCGGCGCTGCAGAATCCGGATTTGAACGTATTACTCCGCAAATGGAGGACGCCAGCCGATCATTGGGGAAAAATAACTTACAGACTCTAAAACGAGTTCATGTGCCTTTACTTAGGGGCAGTATGCTGGCGGCGGGACTACTTGTGTTTGTGGATGTAATGAAAGAATTGCCTGCCACACTGATGCTGCAGCCGTTTAATTTCAGCACTCTTGCCACAAGGGCATACAGTTACGCAACTGAAGAGCTGCTCAAGGAAGCCTCGCTGTGGTGCCTGATGATAGTGGCGGTGGGACTCTTTCCTGTACTTTATCTGAACCGTCAGCTGAGAGAAACTTCGCCACTTCACTACAAGGAAATATGACCATGATTGAATGCAGAAACCTTGGCAAAACTTATGGAACGGTTGAGGCAGTAAGTGACATCAGCCTTGGTATTGAAGAGCACGAATTTCTTTCTATTCTTGGACCTTCAGGTTGCGGGAAATCCACACTGCTCCGTTTGATAGCCGGCCTTGAAGTACCCAGCAAGGGACAGGTATTTTTGCATGGTGAGGAAATATCCGGCAGAAAAATAATTCTTCCCCCGGAGCGCAGAAAATTCGGAATGATTTTCCAGGATTTTGCTTTGTTTCCGCACCTTAGTGTAAAAGATAATGTTGCTTATGGAGCAACCGGATCAAAAAGTGAAAAACAACAGCGCGTGAAAGAATTGCTGGAACTTGTCAGCTTACCCCATCTTGCTGCTAAAATGCCTCATCAAATCAGTGGTGGAGAACAACAGCGTATTGCTGTGGCAAGGGCACTTGCTCCGAAGCCTCGACTTATATTAATGGATGAACCGTTCAGTAATTTGGACTATCAGCTTCGTCAGCAGCTAAGGCGAGATATCAGGGAAATTCTCAAGCATGAGGGCGTTGCTACTGTGCTTGTAACTCACGACCAGGTTGAAGCAATAACTTTTTCCGATCGCATGTTGCTCATGCAACAGGGGATGCTGGTGCAGGAAGGAACTCCTGCGGATATTTATCAGCATCCACAAACAATTTGGGCATCATCTTTTGTTGGTGAAGCCAATCATCTTCCTGTTGAATGGCAGAGCAACTCTTTAAAAACACCTTTAGGTGAATTGGATGTGCCTGCTGAAATCGGCAGGAATGCCCATATCCTGATGGTACGCCCGGAGGATTTTATACTGGAGTCTGCTGCTGATGGTCAGTCAAACGGTACGGTGAAAACTGTGGATTTTTCCGGATCGGTGCAGACAGTAGGAGTGGAATTAAAAAGCGGCGACAGTATACAGGTAAGCGGTTCACCTCATCTATTATGGAATCCGGAAGATACTGTGAAAATCACCGCGCAAAGATATTTGTGCTTCAATAGTTCCGGAATCAGATTGAACGGATTCCCGGAATAAAAACAGGCTGCAAAAGCAGTTTACAAGCTTTCCCAAAATACCATCGTAAAGCTGTACGAATTTTCACAAGGCTGAAAATAAATCTGCCCGAAACAGCAGAATTGATAATCAGCTCACAGCAGTCAGTCTGTAACATCAAAACAAAGTTTTTCTTTTGTAATGACCACTCCAGTCAACTCCATCAATTAGAGTCAGCATGAACTCATCAAGGTAATTTGAATAATGCAGGGGAAGGCTTTTGTTGATCATCTCCGGTTTTACTTCTTCAAGATATTCCTTTAGTTTGTCGCAGATTATGATAAGTCTTTCTTTATCATTTAAAAACGTTCCTTGTTTTTCCTGCTCTACAATCTGTCTGAGATTAATCACACGGTTCCTGAAATTCATCACACCATTGTTTTTTATTCTTTTTATTTGTTCCCTTGATCTTTGATCTCCTTTGCCGATTTCTTCAAGAGTGTATCTTTTTGGCTTATGTATACCAAAATATGAGATTAATACCTTTTCTTCTTTTGAAGCCAGAGTTGAAAGCAGCTCTTTGATATAATTCCCTCTCTCTTTTGCAGTCATTTTTTCCGTGCAACTTCTGTCCAAAATGTATTGTTAGCAATAAGATTGTGTGTATTACTCAAGATGCTTGCTTGCAGCCTGATCAGTGAGCGTGAAATCTGAACAAAAGTAATGTTTTGATTTCTTGCCAACTCATCATAAAAAATTAACATTTTTTAAAATAATTTGGAACCCAGTTCAGCAACCAAAGTGAAATTTGATTATTAAACCACATTTCCGAATGAAATCTTAGTGATGGTGGGAAATGAAAAAAATATATTTCCCTCATCTGACAATGGTAATAATTTGAATGCCAATAGGTGGGGGGGTGTAAATTTAGACAGATTTTTTCTTGAGGTCTGAGCTATGTGAACTGTATAAACTCAGTTAAGCTCTTAATTTTGCAAGGTATCTAAGAAATATTAATAGAAAGGATTGTGTTTCCCATTCACATACTTTCCAACGATGTTTCCGTCTTTGTCGTAACTTGTGACGTTCCATGGCTGGTCATTCCTGAACTCTCCTACCCAAACGACCTCCATATCATGTGTTATGATGTCTTCACTGTTTTTTCCACCATCTTTCCATTCACCGACATACTTGACACCATTTTTCCAGGTAATTTTCCCCTGTCCATGCCTTTTCCCGTCTTTCCATTCACCAACATACTGAACACCGTTTTCCCAGGTACTTATTCCCTGGCCGTGTGGTTTCCCATCTTTAAGTTCACCGATATAAACACCTTTATTTGAGCAGCCAACTAAAAAAATAATTAATAAAGCATGTATTGCAATCAGTAAACTTTTCATATCAATCCATTGAAAAAATTAGAGGGGGGAGTTGTATCAATTCACTTTCATATACCAATGTATACGACCCTCTAACCGGAGGTCAAGAAAAATTTTGTTTTGAACAATTATTTTTTGAAAAACTCAAAAATTGTGCATGGTTTTTTATTCACATTCTTTTTTTCTCATCATGAACCATTCGTTTTCATGCAGTCAGGGAAAGCCTTTAATCTGTACATTCTTCCGGTCCATTGGTAATTATAGTCAGAGAGGAGATTGGCTGGTGTTTAATGTTTCAAATTCTATAATTCTATTATAGTATTGACGACGAACCAGTTAAAATTTCTAAATAGCATGAAAGGAAAATATGGCAACTTATGAATGCAGCAAATGTGGCATGTCAGTAAATGCAACATGTGGAAAATGTGATGCCCCACTGGAAAATGATATGCTGACTTTAGATGATGGGTCAGAAGTGCAGATTTCTAAATGTCCAAATGAACATGGGAAAATAAAGTCTCCATTGTGCTGTGGACAGGATATGACTTGTACAGTCTGAAGAAATATGGAAGGAAAATTATTCTACTTTCTGTAATACAGAGGCCAGTCCAGGATAGTAAATTCTGTATAAAACATTAATTTTCTTCTTCAAAATTCCCCATTCAGCTGGACTTCTAATAATTGGAAGTCCAAGCCTTCTTGAGCAAATGGATAACTGTTTTGAGTTTTGTCTTGCTTCAGTTGTAATTGGAAAATACTGTGCTTTGAGATAATCGCCTTTTTTACTATTTTAAACGATTGGGCACTAACACGAAGGTGGAACTAAAACTGTGACCAACACAAACTTTTGGCTTCATTAAGGTGTTGATTTTTGGAAAGGTGGTTTTAGAAAGGTTAATGATTACAAGATGTTCTGAAACTATAGTTCATCTTGATGGTCGGGGTGGAGAGATTCGAACTCCCGACATCCTGCTCCCAAAGCAGGCGCGCTACCGGACTGCGCTACACCCCGAAAAGAAGAGGTAAATTCATTTTCCGCAAGGCATTTCAAACAGTAATTATTTTAAATGCCGTACTGCAGTCGAATTCACAATTGAAGATAACTGGTGCCGAGAGGGGGACTCGAACCCCCACAACCTCACGGTCGTCAGATTTTGAGTCTGATGTGTCTACCAATTTCACCACCTCGGCATAACTGATATTATTGATGAAATTCCAATTCTGGTTAAAACACAAACTATTTAAATCATTCCAGATAGTTCGAGTAAATTTCTCAAATTCTCACCCCAAAACCCCACCAAATCTAAATTTGGGTCACAGTTATGATTGAAATTGACTTATAAATATACACTCATTCCCAAACTTTTTCAATAACACCTTCGCATTCTTGTAAAATACCTCAAATTTTGGTATATGTAAGGTTCTCCTGAACTAACCAATTAGGAATCCTATGAAACACCTACTCATTCTCCTCATTTCAATACTTCTTCTTTCTTCTCCTCTGTTAGGTAAGGGAAAGAACATGGTCAAGGAACAGACACTTCGTCTGATGGAGGAAAGTATGAAGGAGGATGGAAGGTTGGAAAAAGACATGGTCAAGGGACATTGACTGTCCCTGATTTAGGAAAGTATGTTGGGGAATGGAAGAATGGGGAAATGTGGACTGGAATATATTACGACAATAACGGAAACATCGAAGGAAAGATGTTGAATGGAAAAGGAATAGAACAATAACCCTCCCTTAAACCCTCCCCATCATCCCCTGTAAGTAACCCCCACTTAATTCTTCACAGAGTCAGAGGAACTCCAAATAACCCCCACTTAATTCTTCACAGTTCTAAATTATTTTATTTCTTTCAATTCAAAATCTTCCTTCACCTCATCAAATTCCTGCATTACCTTCACTTTTGCATCATATTCCGAATATCCATAGGTGTTAATTAAAAATTGTTCCAATGCATAGATGTAATATTGTTCATATTCTTTATTGTATCTAGTTCCCACTTTATCTCCTTTTTCAGATGTTGATGTTCCTTTTACCTGATGGAAGTAATATGACATATGTAGAATAAGCAAACCATCATCTCCTTTGAGAAACCCCTATTTAATTCCTCACAGTCAGACAATCAACACAAACACCCTTCACGATTGGACATCCGTCTAGTCTTGTACAGATTTCTTTCTCTATCAGGACTCTCTTAGGTGGTTCAATCACTTGAACTGTTGAATAATGATGGTTGATTATTGGGGTTGGATTATTGTTTTGTCCCAGACGAATTGAATTTGATTAGGAAAATGTCTTTACAAGAACTTCGTATATAGCATCTGATTCCACCTGAATTTGCATTTCCATCTAATCCTCCTTTAGTATAACCAGTCACATAGATATTAACTGAAGGATCAGTTGTGACACCTATTCCAAGATCACTTTCTGTAGTCCCCAGTTGTTTTGTCCATTGTTTTGTTCCATATGAATCAAATTTCATCAAAATTCTGTCATACAATCCTAACTTATTTGTATTTCCATCTAATCCTCGAGTAATTCCAGTCACATAAATATTACCCGATGAATCAGTTGTAACACCTTCTCCATAATCATTTTCTGTAGTCCCCAATTGTTTAGTCCATTGTTTTGTATTTGACTGACCAAACAGAGGAGAAGAAAGAAGAAGTATTGAGAGGATGATGAGTAGGTGTTTCACTTGGTTTCCTATAAGTGTTTTAGTTTAAACCAATGTATACCAAAATTTGGGTGATTTTACAAGAATGAGGGGAGTATCCGAAGTTCCCGAACGGAGTGAGAGAATGAGTAAGTGACTAGGTGACGGAAAGGATAATTGAAAGACCTCCTATAAGGGGATGTGAAGTAGAGTTCTTTCATTCATTACCATCACTGACATTGTTTATAATGATTGCACCATTATCCACAAAATATTCTAGTTTATTGGGATTACAACAAATCTCGCAATCATAAATTTCAATGTTTTTTCCTATAAAAGAAGAACCAATTTCTAATGAAACCTCAAACTGCTCAAAACAAAAATGACACGTTATTTCTTTTTCTCTCATTTTATATTTTCAATCCATTCTAATTATTTCCATGCTCCAAATTTAAAGGTAATTTGGTATGGAGGAGAACCAGTTTCAGTACAATAATTTGACTGATTTTGTATCAACCATTCTTCAACGAGTTCTTGAAGGCAATCATCTAACAACTCTTTATCTTCATCCGTCATCTTCAACATGTTGATTTGCGATTTAAAGTCACCAACGAAACCGTCTTGAATTTTTTCAAATAGTCTTTCAATTCCCTCATCAATATTCTTTTTTCCAATGGAATTATTGATACTCCAGTTCTTTCCAAATTGATTCACATAATTACGAAAATCATCTCTTAGCATGTTTCCTCCGTTTATATTTCCAATTGATTCCTGAATAATTCATTTTTCCTCAGTTCCTCAATACCAAAAGTAAAATACTACTGGTTAGGATTAACCAACATATAACACCAATCGGTTTGTTTTACAAGAATAGGGGGGAAGATTGTGGAATTCCTCTGACTTTGTGAAGAATTAAGTGGGGGGTTACTTACAGGGGGGTGACGGAAATGAAAATTGCATCAACTCACAATCAAACTGTTGAAATCGATTTCATTTTTGTATTATTGATTTCATATAAACTATACACTGCTACACTGATCATAACAATTATTCCACCATAAAATGTTTCTTGTGAAATTGTTTCATTTAAAAATATCCAAACCCAAAATGGTCCTAGTGAAAATTCTAAAAGCATAAATAATGTAACTTCAGAAGCAAGAAGAAACCTAGTGGCAAAAATAAATGCACTATGCACAAATCCCATTAATACTCCACCCCATAAAAAACATAGTAAAATATCTTGAATTGGAACGATTATATTTCCATGACTAATAACAAAAGAAACAATTAGTACTAAAACACCAGATGTTAGATTCACAGGCATCATATCAATATTCCTAGATTTTCTTAAAATAATTACAAATGTAGAAAAACTAAAAGCACAGACTAATGCCAAAATATTCCCATGAAAACCACCAGTTCCCAATCCATCTTTAATCATAATAAATATTCCCACAAATGCAAAAAACATTATAATAATTGTTCTTAAAGATATTTTCTCTTTTAAAAATATGAATGCTAGAATCGCAGTAATAAAAGGGATCGAACTTAAGGTAAACAATGCATTTGCTATAGAGGTATTAGCAATTGATTGAATAAATAAGAGTTGTGCAAGCATCAGGAAAAAACCACCTGCCATGCCAAGATAACCAATTTTTTTGATGTTTGTTACAATTCCTAATCTGTGTTGATGAAAAAGAATTAACGTAATGGGAAAAAGAAATGCCAATGCCCTATAAAATGCTATCTGCCAAGGATCAGCAGTATTAACATTTCTCATTATCAGACCTCCAAAACTAATGCCCACAAAACCAGTAATAAGAAGTATAATGGATAGATTGCGATTTGAGATCATGTGATTTATTTCTTCTAGTTGTTCTGGTGTAAATGGGCAACAATTTTTTGCGGGTTGTTAATTCAACTTCTCTTTCTGATTTAAATATTGTGCAACTAATTTATTTCAAAATAAAACTAATTTCATACCTATAGAAGTCTATTGAAGGTATCATTTCGAGGAGTGTTTTACAGAATGTGGGGATTTTACTTGGAGACTGTCTGACTCTGTGAAGAATTAAGTGGGGTTATTGTTTTATCTTTTTCCAATTTACTACCTTGTAGTCTATGGTTCCGTCTTTTTCTTTCATCGTTCCATTCCACAAGAAACAAATCCTGTACTCACCAATGTAACTATAACCATTACTAGCAATAGTATATATTCCTTGACCGTGAAATAACCCATTCATCCACTCACCTACATACTTATTTTCATCAGGGTAAACCAAAGTACCAACACCATGAGGTCTCCCAATCACGACATCACCTTTATATTTTGCGTTGAAATCTTTATCACCAATCTCCCTCCACTGAATACCAGATGAAGTTTTCCACTCCCTATAAATCTGAATGAACGAGTCGAACAAACTGACTATTTTTGGAGTTTAATTAGACACTTAAATTTGGGTCACAGTTTTGGGCACTGTTTTGAATTCTAGGGAATTTTACTAAATTAGGGAATGATAGTGATAGTAGGGATTTGGGAGGAATTGGACTTCCGAAAAATGGTGGCAATGACTCAGGGGGACTCGAACCGCCGACCCCTACCGTGTCGAGGTAGTGCTCTCCCACTGAGCTACGCGCCTGTTAATTATTCTACATACCCACACTTGAGTGCCGGCACTGACCG
>LUMJ01000119.1_pt1 | contig 27154 bp, 37 predicted proteins | sample 729631 | NCBI WGS metagenome assembly LUMJ01 (sample SAMN03860266, study PRJNA289734) | marine metagenome | biome: seawater column; feature: ocean; material: water; isolation source: Red Sea water column Station 22 - depth 500m | place: Saudi Arabia: Red Sea | collected 2011-10-15 | depth 500 m
ATATGGTTATAATTAAGGAGAATGGTTATGGATAAAAATACATTTACAAGATTCATTGACAAATATCATTTGAGTGGAAATGTAAATTCAGTTGTATTGGAAATCAGTGATAATACATTGTCGACCAGATTTATAACAGGAGATAAATCTTTACTCGGCGAATTAACTTTGGAAAATTGGAATTTTGGTGATAGCGAATATGGAGTTTATAATACAGATCAGTTTATTAGGTTACTGGGAGTTCTCTCTGATGATATTACATTAGAACATAAAAAATCTGGTGATAAGGTAGTATCTTTAAAGGTATTCGATGATAATGCTTCAGTTAATTTTATGTTGTCTGATTTATCTGTTATAAACAGACCACCAGAACTTAAAAAATTACCTGAGTTTCAAGTCCAGATTAAAGTAGATTCAACTTTTATAAACAAGTTTATTGCAGGAAAGAATGCATTACCAGATACAGATTATTTTGCAGTTCTTACAGATAATGTTGGTGTGAAACTTGTAATTGGATATGCCGAAATTAATACAAATCATGTTACACTTCCGGTTTCAACTGAGACTTATGATGTAGTTGATACGGTATTTTTTCAGTTTAATGTACTTGACATATTTCGATAAATTTAGAAATATGGAGCCTTACATTTTTATTGATGAAGTTGAATGGGATTATATAAAGAAGAATTTTGAGAGACATGATATACAAGATTCACTTGTAGAGATTTTGGCTGACTATGAACCACCATATCAAGTAATATCTAAAAAACAGGCTTACAATGATTTCATGAAATTGAAAGCAACTCATTGGTATGATGTTACAATTGAAAGTGAGTGGTTTGCTAGGTCTGATTATAAATGGCCTCTTGGTAATAAGATAATTAGACGAGTTAATATTGGAAATAGAGCGAGTAATTATTTTCAACAAAAAAATAGATGGTCTGTTGATGGTACAATTTCACCAGGACCTCTTAGAACTTGGAACAATCCGAAGTTTATGTACACATTGTTAGGATCACTTTTTACATTGGAAGTAGAAAAAGTAAGTAGAGGAACTTTAAGGTCTTGTATTGCACTTCGTAAGTATATCTGTTCTCAGTTCAAACCAAATGTTGCCAAGGCAATTTATGATTTTTATGAAGCAAAAAATATTCTTGATTTTAGTATGGGGTGGGGTGATAGGTTGGCTGGATTTTATGCTTCTAATACTGGAAAGTATTATCTTGGTATTGACCCGAGAGAAGAAAATCATTCAATATATAAGGAACAGGCAGAGTTTTATCAGACACATCTTGGGTTTTTTGAAGAACCTAAAAAGTCGGAGTTTATTTGTGAACCTGCAGAGGATGTGGATTTGAGTTCATACGAGAATTTTTTTGATTTGATTTTTACAAGTCCACCGTATTTTAACGTTGAAAGATACAGTTATGATAAAACTCAGAGTTGGGTTAGGTATAAAGATATAGAAAGCTGGAATGAATTGTTTTTACATAAAGCACTAAAAAATGTTTGGAAAACCCTGAAACCAGGTGGATATTTATTAGTGAATATAAGTGATGTAAATGCATCGAGTAAAGGTAAGAAAAAAGGGTGGTTGTCTATTTGTGATCCAATGAATGATTTTTTGGATACATTTCCTGACAGTCAATATGACAATTGTATAGGTTATGAAATGGCAAAAAGACCGAACTGTATTGGTGTTGGTACAGCAAAAATAACAGAAGAAGCCAATAGAAAACCCGAGTATATATTGCCTGATAGAGAGGGGTTGTTTGGAGAACCTACTTGGATTTGGAGAAAGAGTGACAGATAAATTATCTCATTATTTGTGGGTTGAAAAATATCGGCCTTCCACATTAAACACTTACATTGGGAATGAGCATCTTAAGAGTAAGGTGTCTTTGTATCTTGAAAATGGAGATTTACCACATCTTTTGTTTTATGGGAAGGCAGGTACAGGTAAGACTACTATTGCTAAAATTCTTATTAATCATATTGAATGTGATTCTATTTATATTAACGCAAGTGATGAAAATAATGTAGATACAATTAGAAATAAAGTAAAGATGTTTGCTTCAACACTTGGGTTTAAGGAATTAAAGATTGTAATTCTTGATGAGTGTGATTATATAACTCCTAATGCACAAGCTGCATTAAGAAATTTAATGGAAACTTTTAGTAGACATTGTAGATTCATTTTAACCTGTAATTTTGTTGAGAGAATTATTGATCCAATTCAGAGTAGGTGCCAGATGTTTCAAACAATTCCGCCATCTAAACCAGATGTTGCGAAAAGATTAGTAGAAATTCTTGAAGAAGAAAGTGTTGGATATGAACTTGAGGATTTGAAATTGCTGGTTGATTCAGGTTATCCAGATATTCGTAGAATTATTAATTCTGCCCAACGACAGGTAGTAGATGGAATTATTAAGATAGATAAAGAGAGTTTATTAGAGAGAGATTATAAATTAAAAATACTTGAAATATTAAAAACGCAGGATAAAAAGAATGCTTTTAAAAATATTAGACAATTATTGGCAGATAATCAAATTAAAGATTTTGCAGACTTATTTAGGTTGTTATATGATAAAGTAGATGATTATGGTAAAGGTCATATTGCAGAATGTATTTTAATAGTTGCTAAATATGAATTATCGGACTCTCAAGTTGTGGATAAGGAAATTAATGCTATGGCTATGATTATAGAATTATTAGGAGTAATTAAATGAAAGAATATTGGGGAGAAAAAACGCCTAATTCAAAGAAAAATGTAAAGCCAGGTGAAGAAAAACATATATCTGTTTATGAAAATAAAATATATTATTATTCTGGGGTAACTAGAGAATCTGCAGTTGAAGTAAATCACAAACTTGGTGAATTGGAAGCAAAATATTTAACAACATCTAATATATTGGGAATTGAACATCCACCAATTAGATTATACATAAATTCGGGCGGAGGCTCAATTACTGCTGGTATTGCAGCAATGGATACAATTTCAAGATGTAAGGTTCCAGTTTATACTTATGTAGATGGATTTTGTGCAAGTGCAGCAACATTTCTTTCAGTGGTGGGAGTTAAAAGATATATGAGTAAAAATTCATATATGTTAATCCATCAATTATCTTCTCAATTGTGGGGGAAATATTCTGAAATAGAAGATGAGAAAAAGAATTTAGATTTAATGATGGAAACAATTAGAAATGTATATACAGAACATACTAAAGTTCCATTAGAAAAATTAGATGAAATATTGAAACATGATTTACTTTGGGACTCAGAAAAGTGTCTTGAATATGGATTAATAGATGAGGTAATAAAATAATGCAGAAATTAACACAATCAACAACTGCTGATGTTAATGTAGATTTAAAAAAGGCAGAGACTTTGGAATGTAAAGAGTGCAATAACAATGTATTTCTTCTTACATATATTATTAAGAGAATATCTCCTATACTTTCACCGAATGGACAAGAAGCTATAGTTCCAGTTCAAGTTTATTCTTGTGGTAGTTGTGGAGAAATTCTGGATATGTTCAAAAATCTAACGGAGACTGAGGATGCCGATTTATGAGTATGTTTGTCCTAATTGTGGACATGAAGAAGAAGTTTTACAGAAAATAAATGATAAAGCTCCAGAGTGCCCTAACTGTGTAGAATTAAAACGTTTACCATTTTATAGTATTGAAAAAGTAGTAACTGAAATGAAAAGGAAAATTTCAAAACCGGCAGTTATATTTAAAGGATCAGGATTTTATGAAACCGATTATAAGAAAAAACCAGAATCAAAAGAAGATAAACCAAAAAAAGAAGATAAAAAGCAAGAATCTGTTTCATCACCTAAAAAATCTGACGGAGATTCAGAATAAAAATTATTGGGAATTTCTAACAGAGGGAGATAAGAAAACTTGGTCAAATTATATGATAAATCGTTTCTTATCTATGAAGATGGAATGGGTAGATTTTGTAAATGAAATTCAGAAATATCCAATACCACCAGAAAATTTATACAGATTGTATATTGATATTTTACCAAAAGGGAAACAGTGGCTTCGTTATGTTAAAGGGAGAAAAGAGATGGAATATCCACAGTGGTTACTTGAATTAGTTTCAAAACATTATGGTGTCAGTAATTTAGAATCAGGAGAATATCTTGATAGATATTATATGACCGAACAGGGAAAGGCAGAGTTATATTCACTCGTTGAAAGTTATGGAACTGATCCAAAACAAATTGAAATTTTAAATTTGAGATGAATCAAGTTGATTATGAAGTTCTATCTAAATTTACAGATTATGATAAAGAAGATTTGGAATTTTATAAGGTTACAAATAATATAAATACTATAAATATAGATTATGGTGTTGAAGTAATTTTCAATTATTATCGAAGGCATGGATTCCCACATTATAGAATAACAGAACAAGAAAAGCATCAACATATGAAGAAACTTAGGAAGTTCGATGTTAATACCATTTTTATAGATAATCAAATTATTCAGACTATGCACTGTTTAAGATTAGCTTGGTCATACTTTCCATTTTTTTGGGAAATTAAATGTGGAAATTCAATGAAAAGTCCTATGGAAATTTTTAATGATGATGATAATTTTAAATCTACAATTAGAAAGGCCTGGAAGTGGCAAATGAAACATGGTAATGATGAAGAGTTAGAAGTGGAAAGAAATGTATTTCGTGAAAATAGGCTACGACAATCACTTAAAATATATACAGGCACTCAATCAGTATCTAATTTTAGACCGACAGCAGCCAAACTCATTTATGAGAAGTATGGTGGTGATGGAGTTATAAGAGATATGTCAAGTGGTTGGGGTGGAAGGTTATTAGGGTTTCTTGCATCATCAAATACTAAACATTATATTGGAACTGAACCTGCCACGAGGACATATAATGGTTTATTGGAAATGAAAAAAGATTTTACATATCTAAATAAGAAAGTTGATATTTATAAAAAAGGAAGTGAAGAGTTTTTACCACAAAAAGAATCTCTCAATCTTTGTTTTACATCACCCCCGTATTTTGATACGGAAAAATATAGCTTGGAAAAGTCACAAAGTTTTATTAAATTTCCTACAAAAAATGAATGGATAAATGGGTTTTTGAAAAAGACTATAGAGAATTGTCATTATGGACTGAAAAAAGGCGGTTATATGTTGTATAATATCGCAAATACATCAAAGTATAAATTTATAGAAGATGAAACTGTTAAAATTTCTAAAGAACTAGGATTTAAACAAGAAGAAACTCTCCAATTAACTTTATCTTCGGTTATGGGAGCTGGATATAAATATGAGCCAATTTTTGTTTTTAAAAAGGAGTAAATAGTGAAGGTTATAAAAGAAAGTAGTAAGAAGAAATCTTATCCAAAAAAGAAAGTCAAAAAGGAAAATTTAAGTCCGACTGAACATTTGGAATTAAATTACCCAACAATGACTCGTGAGTTTAAGAGATTACAACGTGAGGATTATAACTTGTTTTGTAAAAAACAATATGATTACGGTCCTTCAAATATTGCAATGGGAACTACATTAGAAAATGAAGAAGATGTTAAATTGTCTACAACTGGTTTGGTAGTGAGAATAAATGATAAGGTTAATAGGTTAATAAATTTAACTGTGAAGTCAGATAGAGAAGGGGTTACGGAATCTGTAAAGGATTCGTTTCAAGATTTAACAAATTATAGTATTATGGCAAGAATAGTTAGAAGTGGAAAATGGGGAAAGTAATATCATATAGCCAATTTTCACAATGGGCTCATTGTCCTCATCGGTGGAAACTGAATTACGTTGATGAGCATAGAGAATTTACTGGAAATATACATACTCTATTTGGAACAAGTATGCATGAAGTATTACAGAAATATCTTACTGTTATGTACACAGAAACTGCAAAGAAAGCAGATAGTTTAAATTTAGAGTCTATGTTAGAAAATAGAATGAAGGTGAATTTTTTGAAAATTAAAGAGGATTCTGGAGAAGAATGTTGTAATAGACAAGATATGGCAGAATTTTATTCTGATGGAATATCCTTTTTAAAATGGTTTGTTAGTCGCAGAGGGCAGTATTTTCAAAAAAGGGGTTATGAGCTACTTGGAACGGAAATAGCTATTAATTATGAGTTGCCTGGAAATATAAAATTTAGAGGGTTTATAGATTTAATTCTATTTGATTCAGCTGAAAGTAGATTGAAAATTTATGATATTAAAACTTCTACTATGGGATGGAATAAATATGTAAAAAAAGATAGGAACAAAACAGATCAATTATTATTATACAAACAGTTTTATTCAAAACAATTTGATTTTCCTATTAATAGAATTGATGTGGAGTTTTTTATAGTAAAGAGAAAATTATATGAAAATGTATCTTTTCCACAAAAAAGAGTTCAACAATTTTCTCCAGCAAGTGGAACTCCAAGTTTAAATAAATCTGTTAAAAGATTAAGTGAATTTATCAAAGAGTGTTTTACTGATGATGGACAATATAATATGGAACATACTTATAGAAAAGAAGCATCTAAGAAAAATTGTAGGTTTTGTGAGTTTAGAGAAATGCCAGAGTTATGTGATGCAAGTTATTACAGGAGATAGTTATGTATCGAAACTTCAATAGTCAAATAAAACTGTCAGTTAGATTGAAATTATCAGATTTTATTGGAACTGAAAGAGAAAAAGAAGTTATGAATAAGATAAGTTCAATTTGGGATGACTTAGAGTTTCCATTTATATTATATTTGTGGTATGAAGAAGATAAAGATATTTCACACGACATTTTGAGAAAATTTATAAAGAAGTGGGAAGGGAGTTTACATTATAAAACAAAGATTAAAACAAGTAATATTCAAGGGTGTAGTGAATTTACGTGGTTTAATATTGTAAATTTTTGGGATAGCGACCCAAAACATCGTTTTAGATTTCAATATATCTATGCTGAAAATGATATTGAAGATTTGTTGAACGGGCTGGAAGAATATTATAAAGCTGCTAAATTTTCAATATCACCGAAACCACCTAAAAAAGTTCAGAAAAGAAATGATTATGCATAATACAAGTAAATGGAGGAATAATTATTAAGAATACATTTGTATAAGGAATGATTATGAATAAAGTCGGAATAGTAGGCAGTAGAAAATATACCAACAAAAGAAAAATAAAAGATTTTGTATTTAATTTAAAAGAAAAGTTTGGAGATGAGGTAGAAGTTGTGAGTGGTGGTCAACCATTAGGAGCTGATGGTTATGCTAAGAAGTTTGCACTTGAATTTGGAATTACATATAGAGAATTCCCACCAGCTCATTATTCTTATAATATGCATTGTGTACTGAATGAAAAAAATTATGGAAAACGGTATTATGTAAGCAATTTTTTTAAAAGAAATAAACAAATAGCAGAATATAGTGATGTTATTGTTGCATTCATTCCATCGGGAGAAGAATCTAGGGGTACAATGAATACAGTTGGACATGCTAAGAGAATGAATAAAAAGGTTGTAATAATAAATTAAATTGATATATATGTATATATCGGAGACTTAAAATATGGATATTACTAAGCTGACTACGGTTAAGGTTTTAGAAGAGTTATATAAGAACTTTAAATCGGTTGGTATAACATACGAATTTACTCTCCAAAAACTTGTCAATAGAACTATGGATTTATATGTTAAAGACAAAGAATATAGAGAGAAAATTCATGAATATGATAATTTAACAACTAGTGGCAGTAGATTTTAACAAAAACGATAGGAATTAAAATAATGAATAGATGGTTAAAAGCAACCTTAGATTATTGGGAAGCTAAAAAAACAGAAGCCGAAGCTACATTGGAAACTTACCTTCAAGATACAGTTGGAATAGGAGAACATTCAGAAATTCTCGAAGAGCTTGTAAAGTGGTCGGAAAGATTAGCTGTAGCTGAAGATACATTAAAAACTTTAAGAGCCAAATTTGATGATGATGGCAGTCTTAAATCTAATAGGGTGTCTAAAAATAAAGAGTTATTGAACGATTAAACTTATTTAAATAGAAGAGGTTACTATGTCTAAACGGAAAATTTTGTTGATGTCTGATGATTTAAGAATGTCATCTGGAGTTGGAACGGTTTCACGGGAAGTTGTATTTGGAACATTAGATCATTACGATTGGTTTCAGATAGGTGGAGCTATTAATCATCCAGAAGAGGGGAAGCTTGTTGATTTAAGTGAAGAACTTCAAAAAGACACAGGAATAAAAGATGCTTATTTGAAGGTATTTCCTGTTAGTGGTTATGGCAATCAAGAACTTATACGAGATATAATTGCGGATGAAAAACCAGATGCAATTTTACATTACACCGACCCAAGATTTTGGAGCTGGTTATATCAAATGGAACATGAAATTAGGCAGCAGATGCCTATTTTTTATTATAATGTATGGGATGATTTACCATATCCTATGTACAATCAATTCTTTTATGAGTCTTGTGATTTGATTATGAATTTATCTAAACAAACTTGGAACATAGTTAATAATTGTGCAGTAAAGAAACCAAGAACAGATTGGGATTGTACTTATATTCCACACGGAATAAATGATGCCCAGTTTTATAAAATTACAGAGTTATACGATGAGTGGAATGAGTTTGAAAGTTTTAGAAACAATTCTTTGAAAAATAAGGATATAGAGTTTATAGTACTTTTTAATAGTAGAAATATTCGTAGAAAAGTACCAGGTGATGTAGTATTATCTTATAAGACATTTTGTGATATGTTACCCAAAGAGAAGGCAGAAAAATGTGCATTAGTAATGCATACTCAACCCGTAGACCAAAATGGAACAGATTTACCTGCACTTGTTTCTGCTGTATGTCCTGATTATAAAGTTTTCTTTTCGGAAGATAAGTTAGATAATAAACATATGAATTTTCTTTATAATATGGCGGATGTTACTATGTTAATTTCATCTAATGAAGGATTTGGATTAAGTCCTGCAGAATCTCATATGGCAGAAACTCCAACTATATTGAATGTTACGGGTGGAATGCAAGACCAATGTGGTTTTAGATTGAAAGGTGAATTGTTATTAGAGAAACATTATAGTGATATTCATTCTTTACACGATGATAGAAAGTGGAAGAATAATCCAGATTTAACTTACGGGGAATGGGTGAAGCCTGTTTGGCCTTCAAATAGATCCCTTGTAGGCTCAGTACCAACACCATATATTTTCGATGATAGATGCAGATTTGATGATGTTGCAGAGAGAATAAAAGAATGGTATGATACACCACAAGAAGAAAGAGAAAGGTGTGGAGCACTTGCAAGAGAATATGTGATGGATCCAAGAGTTGGACAGTCAGTTGGAGAAATGTGTAGGAGATTTAAAGCTGATATGGATAGAGCATTTGATAAATGGAAACCGAGAAAAAGGTTTACCTTATTTGAAACATAGGAGATGATATGAGTGATAAACCGTTAGTTTTAGTTACAGCACCAGTTGCTACAAGAAGTGGTTATGGTTCACATAGTAGAGATATTATACGTTCATTAATTGCAATGGATAAATATGATATAAAAATTTTCCCAGTTAGGTGGGGAGCCACTCCACAAAATGCTTTGAATAAAAGAGATCCTAATGATAAAGTTATTATTGATAGATTATTAGACAATCCTAATTTACCAAAACAACCTGACATTCATATTCATATTGTAATCCCAAATGAATTTGGCCCAATAGGAAAGTACAATATTGGAATTACAGCTGGAATAGAAACTAATATATGTATTCCACAGTGGATTGAAGGTATGAATAGAATGGATTTAGTTGTAGTTCCATCAAAATTTACTAAAGAAGTTTTGGAATCAACATCGTATGAACAACGAGATAAAGAAACAAATCAAAAAGTTGGAGACTTAACTTGCCAAAAACCTATTGAAGTTTTGTTTGAAGGAACAGATACTAATATTTATAAAAAAACAGAGGAATTTTCTAAGGATTTGGTTACTGAGTTGGATAAAATACCAGAGGATTTTGTGTTTTTGTATGTTGGACATTGGTTAAATGGAATATTAGGACAAGATAGAAAAGATACAGGAATGTTGGTAAAAACATTTTTAGAAACATTTAAGAATAAATCAAAACAACCAGCACTATTATTAAAGACAAGTGGAGCTAGTTTTTCAGTTTTGGATAGAGAAGAAGTGTTAAACAAAATAGAACAAATCAAAGTTACAGTTAAGGGTGATTTACCTAATATTTATCTTTTACACGGCGATTTAACTGATGGAGAAATGAATGGACTATATAACCACCCTAAAGTTAAAGTTCATGTTTCATTTACAAAGGGAGAAGGATTTGGGAGACCGCTGTTGGAAGCTTCTTTAAGTGAAAAACCAGTAATAGCATCTAATTGGAGTGGACATTTAGATTTTCTATCAAAGGATTTGGCTATTCTTTTACCAGGCGAGTTAACTGAAGTTCATTCTTCAGCACTTAATGAAGATTATATGGTAGAAAAATCGAAATGGTTTAGTGTTAATTATCCTTATGCATCTAAAATATTATTTGAAGTTTATAAGAATTATAAGAAATACAGACTTAACTCAAAGAAATTAGCTATTGCAAATAAGGGTAAGTTTTCATTAAAGGCTATGACTAAAAAATTTGAGAAAATCTTGAATGATTATGTTCCAGAGTTTCCGAAGGAAGTAAAGCTTAATCTTCCTAAGTTAAAGAAAACAGGTAAAACATCAAGTGGAATTAAATTACCAAAACTTAAAAAAACTAATGAAAACAAGGCACCCAAAATCAAATTACCAAAATTAAAGAGAGCGTAGTTATGAAAAAATCGTTAACTGAAATAAGGATTAGATATGGAAATTAAAATTAGTTGTCCTGTTTGTAATATGCACACAGCGTTTCAAACTACAGAACAAAATATAGAAAGTTATTTATGTTTCACGTGTGGTTATACTTCTAATTCTCTTTTTACAGAAGAGTCTGAAAAGTTAGCAGCACTATTAAAAACTACATCTGAATTGATTAAGGATTTAAAAGCGTTTGATACTGTACGAAAAATATATTGGTTTCCTTCTGTAATCAATATGGGCAGACTTGGAATAATTTTTCCAGAAGGGACACTTGAAGATTGGAAGTGGAAGTATGCTAGAGTAGTTGATGTTGGTAAAGATGAAGAGATGAAATATCGTATTCCAGACAAACCAGGAGAATATTATGAAACTAAACTTGATGTTGATAATGCTGAAATATTTGGACGACTAGAGTTTCTTCAGGCGTGTAAAGCAATGGGAATAGCGAGAGAAGTTGGTGGTGAGGATAGTGCTTTAAATGACTTTCTAAGATCAAATACACAAGTTAAAATGGAGAAGAGTTAATGCCACGATTGCCTTGGAATATTTCGAAAGTCGAACCAGGCCAATTTATAACTTTTTTGTATAAAGGTAAATCAGGTCCTCGTAAAAGGAGATTGGTATTGGTATTAAATCCAAAGTACAAACTTGGAGAGGTTAGTAATAAATTTGGAACTTTTAATGTTAAAGGAAAACCAAGATATATGTTGAGTGGAATAGATTTCGGAAATGTTTCAGTTCGACAGATAGAAGAATTATTTAATAAAGGATTACCAAAAGAAGTTTTAATCACAGAAACAGACAAAAGAGGATTTAGATATTTTGAATTAGCAATTGATGATCCGGAAAAATTGTGGAATAAGATTGGTGATGTTGTTAGAAAACATGGAGTATATAAAACTTTTTTTCATAGTGAGTTGGTAAAAACTCAAATTGAATTGGAGAATCCAAAATTTTCAAAAAGATTAATTGGAAAGTTTGCTAAATTAAATCCTGAAATAGAAGTATGAAAATTTCATATACAATACTTACTCATAATGAAACTGATAGTTTAACCAGACTATTAGAATTTGTCTTTGAACATAAAAAAGAAGATGATGAAATAGTTGTGGTAGATGATTATTCTAAAAAGCCAACAAGAGAGATACTTTATCCGTATTCAGAAAGAGACGATTTTAGGTATTATCAAAGAAAGTTAAAGAAAGATTTTGCAGCCCAACACAATTATGCAAATTCATTATGTAGGGGTGATTATATTTTCAGTCTTGATGCTGATGAAGTACCTCACGAATTTTTGATTGATAATGTACATGAATTACTTGAAAATGAAGTTGAATTGATTTGGGTGCCAAGAGTTAATACTGTGGAGGGTTTAACAGAAAAACATATACAAAAGTGGGGATGGAGAGTTAATGATAAAGGATGGATTAATTATCCAGACTATCAAGCTAGAATTTATAAGAACGCTCCTCATATTAAATGGATAAGACCAGTTCATGAATATGTTACAGGACCGAAATCTTATGCACATTTACCACCACAGGAAGAATTTAGTATATATCATCCAAAGGTTATTGATAAACAAGAAACACAAAACGAACTTTATACTGAAATATCGAAGGAAAATAGATAATGAAAAATGTATTGGTTACAGGAGGTACGGGATTTTTAGGGGCAAATTTAACGAGAAGGTTATTGGAATTAGACCAGAGTCCACTCCAAAATGTGAAAACTATTGTTATTCCTACTACTGAGATTAGAACTAACACTGCTCTACATTTATTGGGACTGAAATCAAATAAAATTAATCTTGTTAAAGGTGATATTAGAGATTTTGAATTTCTTAGACTTCTTTTTAGTGATCACGAAATCGATACAGTTTTTCATTTCGGAGCTCAATCAGAAGTTAGAAAATGTCAGGGTGATGCTAGATTGGCATTTGATATTAATATTAATGGAACTATAAATGTACTTGAAATTTGTAGACTTTATAGTAATGTTGAAGCAATTGCGGTCAGTAGTTCAGATAAGGCGTATGGAGCAGGAGAGTTACCATATCTTGAAGAAACTCCTTTAAATGGGAAAGCAATATATGAAGTGTCCAAATCATGTACAGATTTAGTTGCAAGAGCGTATGCAAATAATTATGAAGTTCCAGTTGTAGTAACACGATGCACAAATTTATATGGACCAGGTGATAATAATCTCAGTCGAGTAATACCAAATAATATACGGAAGATTTTGATTGGAGAATCTCCTATGATTTGGAAAGGAAGTGAAGAAGCAATAAGAGAATTTTTATATGTTGATGATGCGATTGATGCTTATTTTTCGTTAATTGAAAATATAAATACTGTAAAAGGAAATGCCTATAATATCGGAAGTGGTGAGAGATTAACAATAGGAGAATTGGTTCAAAAGTTAGTAGATAAAATAAATCCGAGTCTTGAAATATCATATCCTGAAAAAGATTTTCCAGAAATATCACATCAATATTCAGATTGTACTAAAATTAAAAATGACATTGATTGGAATCCAAAAATAATGGTAGATACGGGACTGGACAAAACAATAAAGTTTTATAAGGAGTATTACAAATGATAAAGTATAAAAATGAAGATGGTATTGAACTAAGCTATGATGGACATGAAAATGATTATCACGTCAACTTAGTTAAAGAAGTAGTTCGAGAAGGATTAAAACTTTTAGATAAAAGCGTACACAACAACGATATTAAAAAATGTAAGAAATTTTTTGAAGTAAATTTTTCATTATGAGAACTTTTGAATATAATACTGATTTATATCCATTTCGACAAATAGTAAGTGAATGGTTTGATGTTGATAATATTTCAAAATTACACGAAATTAAAAAGTATAATTTATTTGATAGAGAACACGACCAATCTTCAAAGTGGCATAAAGTATTTTATGAAAAGATAAGAGAAGATAATAGTTTTAATGAACTTTATGTCAAATTTTTAACTGATTTTGTAAAGCCGTGGTATGAAGAAGAAATAGTTTATCAAAAAATCCCAACTTTCAGAGTTCATTTGGTAGGTAATGTTGCAGTAGGAGATTGGCATAAAGATAGGGATTATAGAAATTTAAATTGGGCTAAAAAAGTTAAAGAGTTGAATTATTATGTTCCATTAACTGCAGCATATAATACAAATACAATATGGGCAGAAACATCTGAAGATAAAAAGGATTTTGAACCAATGGAAGCTAATTATGGTGAGTGTATTGAGTGGGGGGCATCTTGGTTAACTCACGGTAATAAGGTTAATGAAACAACTGTGAGTCGTGTTAGCTTCGATTTTAGGGTCATTCCTAAATCAAGGTATATAGATAGTAACCATTTAACAATTAACACCAAAACTCCATTTAATATTGGAGGTTACTATGAGGTTTTATGATTCTAATTACAAATGATTAAGATTAAACTGGCTGAATTAGATAAACATAGAAATGAAACAACTTTCAGACCGTATATTTTAATTCAGGATCAATTAAGGGAAATAGGAATTGAATTTACTCACTCTGATGATTGTGATTTTATCTTTGTTGGACAAGCAAGTATAATTGATAAGAAAGTTTCATTAGAGAAATCTATTGAAATGGGATTAGAATTTCTTAGTAAGCTTGGTAATGATTATTTTATTGTAGATGGACAAGATGCGACTTCTCTTATTGGAACAGTTGATGTGTTTAGAGAATCTAAGGCTCTCTTTTTTTTAAAGAATTGTTATTTAAAGGATTTCTCTTTATATAAGAACAAATATGCAAATGGTAGAATGTATTGGGGGAAGGGAAATTATTCAGTAAATGATATTGATAGTTTAAAGGATAAAATGAGATTGTCTGGAGTTAATTGGATAAATACGGTTAATCCAAATTGGCAGGAGTATTCTCCAAATAAACCCTTTGATGTATCTTGTATGTTTGGATATCCAACTGAAGAACCTGTTTATGAACATGGTCTATGTCAGACAGATTATTATGATCCTCATAGAAAATCTCTTTTAGATAAATTAGAAAATACCAATTATAAAGTGGCAAAACTTGTTGATGGTAAAAGAATTTCACATCAAGAGTATATTCAAAATATGTATAATTCAAAAATTATTATGGCTCCATTAGGTTATGGAGAAGCTGCAGTGAGAGATATTGAAACTGCTATGTTAGGCTCAGTTTTAATGAAACCAGATATGAGTAATGTTAATACATCTCCAAATATATATGTTGATGATGAAACATATATAGCTGTGAAATATGATTGGTCTAATCTTATAGAAAAAATAGATTATGTTTTAGATAATTATGAATCTTTACAAGGTCATTTGGTTGAAGGTATGAGATGGAAATTTGTTGAGGAATCAAAACCAGAAAAAATAGCACAACATTTATATAATATTTTGTTAGAGACAGAAGGTGTTGAAGTTGAGTCATAAAGTTATAATTTTTGGACCTTGGGTTGGAGAATTCACATTTGAAATAAGTTGGTGGGCTCCTGAAATCCGTCTATTAAGAAATACTAAGTATAAGGACTATAAAGCAATTCATGTTGGTTATATTGGTAGGCATGGAATATATAAAGACTTTGTTGATGAGTACATTCCTTTTACGCAAGAATTACACGACAGTATAGATTCTCCTGATTGTTATTTGGTAAGAAATGAAGATGATGAGAGAAGTGGAATTCAGATGCCACGAAATATTTGGTCGTTTTATGAAGACTTAGTAAATAATTATAAACAGAGGTTATACATGGTTGAAACTTATACTCCAATGGATAATCCGATTGATTTTAATATAGGACGAGCACAGAACCCGATTGGAGAATACAGACACCTTTCTACAACTACAGAAGTTGATATGAGAGTAAAAACGGAACTCCAACAGAGATTTGATAATGATAGAGATATAATTGCTATAAATGCAAGGTCAAGATATAGAAGAGATGAAGATGAAAGTGGAAATTTCTCATCAGACGGTGAAGATTGGAATCCTGATCATTGGAAAATTTTTATAGATAGAATTATTAATGAAATGAAATTGAATGTTGCATTATTTGGAATACCAAGAAGGGGACTCTATCCAGGTTCATTGGATATGAAACAAAATTCATATTTAAAGTCATTTGTATCTGAAGGTAAAGATTCTGTTGACTATCAGTTGGCATTGTTAAAGAATACTAAATGTAGTATATATGGTGCAACAGGTGCAGTTACATTGGCATTTTTCGCTAATACTCCAGTTTTTACTCAACAATCAAAGGACAATGGAAATAGGTTGAACTTTGAGTGGCAGAGGAAGTTGACGGATAATCATAAAAATGTTAGAATATTTGACAAGTATCCAATGGGACAAATATATTTTTCTCCTGTGGATGAACTATTTCAAGAATTTAAGAAGTTTTATAAATGGTTGGGAAGATGAAGAAAGATTATATGAAATATGATAGTAGCTATCCGGAAATGAGAGATAAAGACTACTTTGAAGAATTTACAAAAATAGGAATTATAGGTAGGGGATTTGTTGGTTCTGCGGTGGAGTTTGGATTTTCAGCTCAAACAGGGTGTGATGCTAAAGTTAGAATATATGATGTAGATTCAACCAAGAGTTTGAATTCACTAATGGAAACGGTGAATGAATCTAAATTTATATTCCTTTCAGTTCCAACTCCAGCTAAAGAGGATGGTTCTGTTTGTTTGGATATTGTTTATGAGGCAGTTGAAAGTATAGATAAATGTAATGAAAGAAGTGATAATGTTATATTATTAAGGTCAACAGTAGTGCCAGGAACAACGAGAAAATTACAGGATAAATTTTCTAAATTGAATATTATATTTAACCCTGAATTTTTAACTGAAAGGTCTGCTAAATATGATTTCATAAACCAGTCAAGATTTATTATTGGGGGATCTGGTAAAGCAGCAAATCACTCAGCGAAAGAAGTATCAAAACTGTTTCAGTGGAGATTTGGAGAATCAGTTCCTATAATTTTAACTAACTATGAAACAGCAGAATTGATAAAATATATGAACAACTGTTTCTTTGCAACTAAAGTATCTTTTCTAAATGAAATGAAGTTAATAGCAGACAAGTGTGGAGTCGATTGGGAAATGGCACTTGAAGGATTTGTTAGAGATGGTAGAGTTGGACATTCACATATGAATATACCAGGTCCTGATGGTAAGTTTGGGTTTGGTGGTAGTTGTTTTCCAAAAGATATTCAGGCAATTATTAATTTTGGAGAATCATTGGGATTAGATATGGATACATTAAATGGAGTGTGGAAGACTAATTTAAAAGTAAGACCTGAAAAAGATTGGGAGAAATTAAAAGGGAGATCAGTATCATGAGCAACAAAACTATTTTATTTACAATACAAGAGTGGAAAATTAATGCATCAAGTCCATATAATGACGGATTTACACAGAATTATTATAGAGAGAAATTAAATGAAGTTTATAATGAAGTAAAGGATGTACCAAAAAATTTCAAAGTACACAAAAGTAACGATATATCTTATGATGATATTGAAATGAATGGATGTTAAAATGAAAAACAAAATACCATTATTTAAAGTTTATATGACAGATACGGCTGGTGATGCAGCCAAAGAAGTTTTATATTCTGGCTATATAGGTCAAGGTCCTAAGTCAGAAGAATTTGAAGATAAGTTGAAAGGATTTCTTTCCAACGATCTAGTATTGTTAATTAATGCGGCCACATCAGCTGAACATCTAGCAATTCATTTATTGAAAAAACCATTTGAAACATATTATAATAATGAACATCATAAGTGGCCAGGTATACAAGATGGAGATGAAGTGCTATCTCCGCCATTAACTTGTACAGCAACTAATTTTCCAACATTAGCAAATAACTTGAAAATAAAATGGGTTGATATTGACCCAACAAATTTAAATATGGATTTGGATGACCTTGCAAGAAAAATAACTCCAAAGACAAAAGTGATTATGGCAGTTCATTGGGCAGGATATCCAATTGATTTAGATAAACTCAGAAAAATTCAAGAACACGCTAACAAGATGTATGGATTTAAACCGGCGGTTATTGAAGATTGTGCTCATGCATTTGGAGCCACTTATAAGAAAAAAATGTTGGGAAATCACGGAAATATATGCACTTATAGTTTTGGTGCAATTAAACATTTAACTTCTATTGAAGGTGGTCTTTTGGTTCTTCCACACCTTGAATTATATAGACGAGCTAAACTTATGAGGTGGTATGGAATAGATAGAGAAAGTAACAGAAAGGATTTTAGATGTGAGACTGATATTCCAGAGTGGGGATTTAAGTTTAATATAAGTGATGTTAATTCTGCTGTTGGAATTGAAAACTTGAAACACATGAAACCGGTAATTGCCAAATACAGACGCAACGCAAAGTATTACGATAAAGAATTAAAGGGAGTTGATGGAATTACTTTATTGAATTATAAAAAAGATAGACAGGCTTCATATTGGATATACAGTATGTTAGTTGAGAGAAAAGACGACTTTATAAGATATATGAGAGATTGTGGAATAGTGACTAGTCAAGTACACGAAAGAAATGATATTCATAGTTGTGTAAGTGAATTTAGAAGTCAATTACCAGTTTTGGATAAAATTATTCCAAAGACAGTTTCCATTCCAGTTGGATGGTGGGTTACAAAAGAAGATAGGGAATATATAGTAGACTGTATAAAAAAGGGGTGGTAAATGTATAAAGAACCAAATGTATATTCTTCTTACAAAAAAAATAATATAGGTAAAACTATTTATGATATTGTTTTAGAATATAAACCGATTAAGATAGTAGAGATTGGAGTATTGGACGCATATTCTACTATCTGTATGGCACAGGCAATAAGAGATTTAAATAATGGCGGTCTTGTTTATGCATATGACTTATTTGGACACTATGATTATAATAGTTCTACTATGAAACAGGTTGTGAATAATGCTGCTGATCACAGAGTAGTTCAATATGTAACTGTGAAAATGATGGGGCTAGAAGATTGGTTAAAAACCCCAGAAGAATTTGATTTAATGCATTTAGATGTTTCTAATACAGGAGATATTATTGAATTAGTATATAAAACTGTGGCAGAGTGGAAAAATACAGGACCAATATTATTTGAAGGTGGAACAGAAGAAAGAGATCAGGTAGATTGGATGATAAAATATGATAAAACTCCGATTTTTCCATTAAAAGATGAAATTGGATATGAGATTTTAGATGATAGGTTTCCAGGATTATCAATTATAAGGGAGAGTTAATGTATTTAGACCAATATAAAATAGAAGGAACGGTTAATTTAGACCATCATGTTTGTTTTGAAACTCCAAATACAGATCCAGATTTTCAACGAAATTTAGAAAATATGAAGTATGTGTTGGAAAAGGAAGTAAATGAAAAGTCTTGTAAAAGTTTTTATAAGTTCGGAGATGGAGACTATCAGTTTTTTAGAAATACACAGCTTGGAAGTTCTGAGCCAGGAAGAAGAGATGTAGAAAATTATAATAATGTTGATTTTAATGAGTTTTATACTGGAGTTCTTAAGAATGATTATTTTTCGGTTGATATATATCCAGAAAATAAACAGATGTTTAAAGAGTTATGGCCAGATTATCCGATACATTTTCATTCGGAGTTTATATATGGATTGGTTGCGAATAGATGGATATTTAGTAACTTTAATGGTAAAGTGGGGTTGATTGGAGCCAATACCAAACTTGATATTATTAAAAATTTAATGAACTTTGATGTATATAGAGATTATATTGGAGTTGAAAAGTTTAATGATTATATTGGAATACCACAAATGTTTGCATGTAATAGAGTTGATGAAATAGAGGAAGATATTTCAAATCAATTGATAGAATCTACAAGTGATATTTTCTTAGTAGGAATTGGATTGGTTCATTCTGCTTTATTATATAGACTAAAGAAATATACGGATGCCGTGTTCTTTGAAATTGGAAGTGGAATTTGTGCACTTGCTGGAGTTCAAGATTATTTAAGACCGTATTTCGGAGATTGGATTAACTTTCGGTTAAAGGATTATGATTATTCGGAAGTTGAAGTTTGGAGAGATAGATATGATAAGGTAGTTGTATTATGAGTGATTTAAATATCTATGTTTCAACATCAAATGAACATTTACACGCTATAAAACCATTTCAGTTTCTATTTAATAAATTTTGGGGTGAAAATCAGAATGTTACTATTTTGGGATACAGACCGCCAGATATTGAACTATATAATAATTTTAAATTTGTTTCATTAAGAGAAGAGCAGGGTCCAGTAGAAGAATGGGCTGTAGATTTAAGAGAGTTTTTTGAATCAATAGACGATGAATATTTTATCTATTGCATGGAAGACCATTTTATAATGGAGCCCGTAGATTTTGATGTATTATCGGTTTTATTTTCTTATATAGAACACGAAACATTTTCAATATTAACTGGAAAAACATCTAAAGTAGGAAGAATTGGTTTAACAAATGATATTCAGTATATTCATGGAAAACAATATGAACCATTTGAAACTAAGAACGAAGTTAAAGTCATTAATAAAACTCCAACGGCAGAATATAGAATATCTACTCAGTTTTCCTTGTGGAGTAAAGAGTATATGCTTAGGTATTTGTTACCAGGAATGACACCCTGGGAATTTGAATTAAATGGTTCGGAATCCGCTTTGAGTGATGGATATTTGATTTTATCAACAGAAGATAGACATGCTATAAAACATGCACAGGCAATAAGAAAGGGAGATACAAGTAAGTTTGATTTTACTTTTGTTAATGATTATGATAAATCTTTAGATCCAACTACACTAAAAGAAATGCAAATTAAAGGAATTATATAGTGGAGTTTACTTTTGGAATAATAACAGCTGGAAATAATTTTGATTTACTTGATGTAGTTTTTAAGTCTATTCAAGATCAATATATAGATGAAAGTAAATTTGAAGTTATTATTGTTGGTGGAGAAGAAGTTGAAGGAGAAAATGTGACTCACGTTACATTTGATGAGAGTTTAGGTAAATATACTGCAAAGAAGAATTTAATAACTAAGTTTGCCAAGTTTGAAAATGTTGTATATTTGCATGATTATATAGCATTGTGTGAAGGTTGGTATGAAGGATATGTAAAGTTTGGAAACGATTGGGATATTTGTATGAATGTAGTAGAAAATTTAGATGGAAGTAGATTTAGAGATTGGTGTGCGTGGGATGACCCTGAGTTGTGTTATCCAGATGGAGTTCATAATATCGCATTACCATCGTATGATTACAGTAAAACTCATTATATGTATATTTCAGGAAATTATTGGGTTTCAAAGAAAAGAGTTATGGAAGAAGAACCATTAGATGAAGATTTAGATTGGGGTGAGGCTGAAGATGTAGAATGGTCAAATCGAATTCGAGATAAATATCAATATGTAATGAATACACATTCTAAAGTTAAGTGTCTTAAAGACAAGAGATTATCAGCGAGATATGTTTGATGATTAAACTTATAATTTTTGATTTAGATGGAGTGTTAGTTGATGCAAGAGAATTACATTACGAAGCACTTAATAGAGCTCTAAAAAGTATCGGTGAAGAGTATGTTATAAAAAGAGAAGAACACTTATCTACTTATGATGGATTACCTACTGATAAGAAACTCAACATGCTGAGTAAGCAAAAAGGACTTTCAAAAGAATTGCACAACGAAGTCTGGACGTTGAAACAAGAAATGACTCGTAAAATTATAGATGAAGAAATGACCTATGACGAAAAAATGAGGGGAATTCTTAGTAGGTTTAAATCAGAGGGATATAAAATTTGTGTAGCTTCAAACTCTATTCGAGAGTCTTGTAAAATGATGTTAGTTAGAAAAGGGTTAATTGATTATATTGAATTTTTCTATTCTAATCAAGATGTAAAAAATCCCAAACCAAATGCGGAAATGTATTTGAAGTGTATGATAAAAGCGGAGGTAAATCCAAATGAAACGGTTATTGTTGAAGATTCAGATGTGGGTAGAAAATCTGCTACTGCGTCTGGAGCAATTCTTTGTGCGGTAGAAGATACAGATGATGTTTCTTATGATAAAATTAGAAAAGTTGTAAATGAAGCTGATAGAGAGGAAGAAATTAAACCAAAATGGCAAGGGGGTAATATGAATGTACTTGTACCAATGGCTGGAGCTGGAAAGAGATTTGAAGAAGTAGGATATACCTTTCCAAAACCGTTAATTGATGTTTGTGGAAAACCTATGATTCAACTTGTAGTTGAAAATTTAAACATAGAAGCCAAGCATGTTTTTGTAGTTCAAAAAGAACATTATGATAAATACAATCTCAAACATATGTTGAATCTTGTATCACCGAATTGTGAAGTTGTACAAGTTGAAGAATTAACAGAGGGAGCTGCCTGTACTACTTTGTTGGCAGAAGAGTATATTGATAATGATGAACCACTCCTATTAGCAAATTCAGACCAATATCTTGATTGGAATAGTAATGAGTTTATGTATTCTATGATAGCAGATGATATTGATGGTGGGATATTAACATTTACAGCAACACATCCGAAATGGAGTTTTGCAAAATTAGGAGAGGATGGATTTGTAGAAAGAGTTGCAGAGAAAGATCCTATTAGTAATGTAGCAACAGTTGGTTTATATTTTTGGACTCGTGGTTCGGATTATGTGAAGTATGCTAAACAAATGATAGAAAATAATATAAGAACTAATAATGAATTTTATGTTTGTCCAGTATATAATGAAGCTATAGCAGATGGAAAGAAAATTAAGACATATCACATTGATAGAAAACAGATGTGGGGATTAGGAACTCCTGAAGATTTGGACACCTTTACAAAGGAGAGTCGATTTGAAGCATAGAGGATTGGTTTCATTCGAAGGGGTCTGGCCAAATTCTCATCAAGTAGATTTTGAAGAAGAGTGTGATAGAATCGTTAATAGTACTGCTTTTGAGCCTGGAATATCTGTGGATGATGGTAATTACGATATTTCTTTTAAAACTGACGAAGTGACTGAATTTACACGAATTGTAGCAATGTCAACCGAAGGAACTAAAGGTGAGGATTATGTAAAAGCAATTAATGAAATAGATCCAGAATTGTTTGATTATATTGATAAATTTAGAGAGAATGATGAATATGGAGACCCAACATTAAAAGATTTTGGTAAATTAGGCAAGATATCTGCAAATACATTACGATATATTATGTCTTTAGCTTTTATAAGAAAACACTTTTCAACCGAGTTAGATAATATGACATTTGTGGAAATTGGTGGTGGTTATGGTGGTTTATGTAAAGTTATATCTTGTGTTGTTGATTTTAAATCTTATACTTTAATTGATTTACCAGCAGTAGTTCGATTACAAAGAAAATATTTAGAAGCATTGGGACTTGATAAAGGCGAGGCCACAATTTATTTTTATGATACAAATAATATAAATGTTGACAAAGAATATGATATGTGCATAAGTGAATATTGTATATCAGAATTTGATATTCCTGGACAAGAATTTTATATTGATAATGTGATAGGAAAAAGTAAAAATGCATATCTTTTAATTAATTTTTATCATATGGGTGATGTCCCATATAATCCTCCAGAATCTACTCAGCCATTTATGGATAAACTAAAAAATTATTTTGACACAGTAGAGTTAATTGAACAACCAGAGTTTCCTATAATTGGTGGTGCTGAAGACGGCAAATATATAATATGTAAGGATAATAAAAATCTGTAATGTTAAGTAAAAATCAATATGAAGATAGAAATAGATGTTTCATTTTAGGAACGGGACCAAGTCTTGCACAAATAGATTTAGAATCACTTAAAAATGAAATAACAATTGGAGTTAATTCTATACTTTTAGTGGACGTTTTTTCATCAGATGCTGATTCTATACATAAGAGAAAATTAATTCCAAATGTATTAGTAATGGGAGATACATTACATATTCAAGAAATTTTTGATTTAATTTTTATTCCAGAAATGAAAGATAGTGATTATGTTTTATGTGGTGGATGTAAAATGGATACTTGTGATAAGTCAACAGGTTCTACTTGTTATTTGCCTCCGCAACTTCTTGAACATATTAATATATTTAACCATCATAATAATAATGTAAGATTTGTTTATCATAATGAAAAGAGTGGATGGCATAATCATTTAGCAGATGGAACTGAACTTCCATTTGAAAAATCAACTGAGTTTGTAAGGGAGAATTTTTATATTGATGATGATTTAAATACATTTAGTACTTATGGTGGTGGTGTGATTAATGATTTGGCATTTTCTACGGCAGCATATTTAGGATTTAAAAAGATCTATTTACTTGGATGCGATGGTGGATTTGATCATTTGGTTGAAACAGGAAGACACCATATTGATACTAGAATAGGTTACAATATTAGAAAGTATGGTGCTGAAAGGCCAAATGTTCACTATGGAGTATTAAGAGAAAAATTAAATAAAAGGGGAATTGAAGTATTCAATTGTTCTCCAACAAATGTACATTCAGATTTAGAATATAGAGATTACAAGGAGATAATAAATGAAGAAAGTAATTAATATAAATACACATAAATTATTCACTGACATTACTGACACGGTTGATGCTATGGCAAGGGATTGGGCAAAGAGTGGATTGGTACATATTTATTCAGCTCATACTACATCTTGCGTAAGAGTATTGGAAAATGAAATTCTTTCATTTGCAGATATTCGTTTTTGGTTAGATAAATATACGCCAAAAGATAAACCAGAAAATAGAAGATATTTACATGATTTGATTTCTTTGAGAGCGGATGTCGATCAAGATGAAAGGATAAATGGATTTGCTCATATGAGAAGTTTATTTTTTAATACTTCAGAAACAATTCCAGTTGCAGAAGGACGTATTGTTTTGGGTAAATGGCAATCAATTGTATTTGTAGAATTAGACCCTGGTGATGGAGAGAAAGTTAAAACAAAAGACAGAGAGTTAATTGTTACATTTATTGAAGAATAGAAGTTAGATAATGAGTAAAATAAACGGTAAAAAAGCAGAAGATTGGATTGAAGAAAATCATCCAGAGAATGGAATATTCAGAGTTTATTGGAAAGATCCGGTGCCCCGTGAAACTCGCAACAGTGGAGGATATACAACCTATGATGGTGGAGCAACTTTTGATCCAGAAGAAGGTGAAGGATTGAGGTATGAGTGGGAATATAAAGATGGACACCGAGCAGACGGTCTCTCTAGAAGTTGGTGGCCCAATGGTAATTTAAAACAAACAGCAACTTGGCAAAACGGGAAAAGATATGGATGGTGGACTGAATGGTATGAGAATGGGCAGAAGAAGTGGGCAGGTCCTCGTTTCGATGGCAAATATGAACCCGATTGATCTCCGGAATGAAGAATGAAATTTTTTACTATTATTAAAGAACATTCTGAAAGGCTTCCAAATAAAAACTTTTTAGACTTGGGTGGCCTTCCACTTTATAAACACCTTTTGTATGAATTAAGAGGGAAGGAAGTATATTTGGATACAGATAGTAAGAAAGTAATTAAAGAGTGTCATGAAGATAAAAATTTACATCACGTAATAGCTTACAAAAGAAGAAAGAAATTTATAGATTTGGAAAATAGTGGGGAATTTGGAGTAAGTCCTGCATTACTAATGATAGAAAATTTTTTGAATAAGTATGTTGAAGATGAAGATGAAATAATAATAACACCCCACGTAACATCGCCATTTATAAAGATGAAAACAATTAAGAAAGCAGTTAAGAAGTTAGGAGATAAATTTGATAGTGTATGTTCTGTTACTATGCACAAAGAATTTGCTTGGTTAAAATATAAGAATGGTGAATATTCTGCCATTAATTTTAATCCAGGTATAGTGGAAAAGACACAGAATTTGCCTCCAATTATAATGGGAAATGGGGCTTTCTTTATATTCACGAAGAGGACATTTATAAAATACAATAATAGATTAGGAAAGAACCCGTATTATTTTGTTTTATCTACACCAGAAAGTATAGAAATAGATTATCAAGAAGATTATGAACTTGCACAAAAATATATTTAGGGAACACTATGAACGAAATTCAAATAATTGATGTAACATTAAGAGATGGTGGTCATATGGTTGATTTTGATTGGCCAATGGAATTCGCTCAAGAGTATTATAGTTTAATGACAAGACTAAGGGGAGTAGAATTAGTAGAATTGGGTTATTGGAAACAAACCGAAAAAAGTGAAAATTCATTTTATAATTTGAATCAAGATGTAGTAGAAGAAGTTACAGGAGGAAGGGGAAAAAGAAATGTAGCTGTAATGATAGATTATCATTATTGCAGTCATGAATTAGATGACTATCCTACAAATTTACAGAGAGAAATTGGTTTAATACGATTGACTTGTAGAAAAGACGATTTGGATGGTGGATTAGAGTTTGCTACTAAACTTAAAAAACATACTAAACTTCCTGTTTCATTTAATATTTTTAATATAAGTAACTATAATAAAAGAGAATTTACTCGTGTGTGTAGAAAAGTTATAAAACATAATTTTGATTATATCTATACCGCCGATACTCACGGCAATTTAGACTTTACGGTAACTTTGGCAAAATTCTTTTTGAATTGGGAAAAATTAAAGACCGCCGGTAAAAAGGTTGGGATGCATCTCCATAATCATACAGGTAAAGCTTATTTTAATTATACAATTTGTCAATATAATCCTTTCATTGATTCTACAGATACTTCTATTAGGGGAATGGGAAAAGGAGCTGGAAATCTTCAATTAGAGCATGTCCTACCAGATAAAGATGCATTTGAAGTTTTAAAGTTTATTCACAAACACAAAGATATATTTGAGAAGCCGTTTAATCCATACTGTACTGTTACAGGTAGATTTAGTATTACTGACAATTATGCAAAACAAGCAGTTCAACTTGGAGTGTCATTAGGAGATTTTATAGAGTTTTGTAGAACTGTAAAGAAAATAGAAAAGGATTCTTTTAACGAACAATTACTAATAGATTGGAAGGATAAATATTTAACATGAAGAATGCATTAATTACAGGAATAAGTTTTGGGTTAGGAAAAGCACTTGCTGAAACATATAAAGAACTTGGATATGAAGTATATGGTTTGAGTAGAAGCGAAGTTAAAGGGTATAATCATATTGAATGTGATCTTATATGGAAACATCAAATTCCTTATAAGTTACAGAAATTGTTAAAAGATGTA
>LUMJ01000843.1_pt1 | contig 26964 bp, 36 predicted proteins | sample 729631 | NCBI WGS metagenome assembly LUMJ01 (sample SAMN03860266, study PRJNA289734) | marine metagenome | biome: seawater column; feature: ocean; material: water; isolation source: Red Sea water column Station 22 - depth 500m | place: Saudi Arabia: Red Sea | collected 2011-10-15 | depth 500 m
GATAGTCCTACTGGTAAGGTGGCACCAAGAGATGTAGGAAAAATTTTAACCAAACTGACAAAGGATGAAGAGCTATCAGGGGATCTACAAGGGGGAATTATTAGAGACTTGAGCCTAACAAATCGACAGAAACAAGGTCTACAAAAAATCAACACCAAATACGGAAATTATTTTGGAAACAATGCGGATCCATTACCACAAGGCTACATCAGAGCACGATTCGACACTGGTATAGGAACAGATGGTATCGAATCAGACGAGTTAGAGGCCGCACTTAAAAAATTCGGATATGAAGATATGGATGATGCAGAAGCAAAAGATGAAGATTTTTATGATACAGTACAAGAGTATCTTCCAATTACAAACGCAATGACGGACGATATGGCAAAAGTGATGGGCAACGATATTGATGACGACGACAAAATGGGAGACGCTTTGACATATTTAGATTCCTTAGATGAATCAATTGGAGAAGACGCAGGCGATCAGGCACTAGCAGAAGATATGATTCCAAATAATATGCCGGGTAATATTGGTGACTATGCTCATGAAAAATCTACAGGTAAACTTGTAAGAATAGTTGACTATACAGATGACGAAGACGCAGGCAACAAGGCAGTTGATATTATTAATGCTTATGCAAATAAATTAGGTCCAAAAAGCATGGATTTTAAAGATTTTAGAATAGTTGCTACATTATTAGGAAAAGGAAAACTTGAAGCATTAGGCAAATACATTTATAAAATGGATACTTCTCCTAGAGAATATGTAATGGATATTATTAGTAAATATGATCCAAAATCTTGGAAAGAAATGTACGGTGATCAAGAAGGTTATATGTCATTAATGAGACCAAAAGGAATGGCAGACCCACACGCCAACGGAGCTCGTACAGAAGGCTTTATAGGAAAGAAACCAGAATACACTGATTTTTTACAAAACAAATTAGAAAAAGCTATGCAAGAATACGATACCCCAGAAAAAAAAGCACAACGTGATGCGTTGATGAAACAATATCTTGCTAAAGGTGGTTCAGTTGAAAAAGTACCAGCTGGTCAAAAAGCATTTGTTGGTAAAAAGTTAAAACCTGCATTTAAAAAAGATAAAAACGGAACACCTATTACAAGTCCAGGAAGTGACGAATCAGTAATAAAAGAATTAAACTCTCAGGTATATGATGAAATAGGTGGATATCTAGCAGAAATTGAACAAGCCATGAGATATATAGATCCTCCAGAGAAAGCATTAATAATTAAAAATGCTATTACTGGTATTAAAAATACATTGAACATGGGTGAATCAGTGCAAGAAGGCGCACCATTTGATGGAAAAGGTATATTACAAAGAGCAGTTTTTAATAAATGGATATCAGCAGAAGAATGGTATCATTTAAAAGATGAATGGCAAGATGCGGCTCGAGAATTAGAACAAAGATATAGTGATTGGCCAGACGGAGAAGGGTTTGGATCATCGGATCATAATTTTGCAATTAGAGATTTAATGAGTATAGTAGGATACGAATTTGATGACCAAGACACTAGTGGTAAATTTGTTGTAACTAAAATGCCAGAGAAATTAGAAAAATTAGGTATAACAAACGTAAGAATGAGAGGTGAACCTGTTGCACAAGAACAAAATAGCGATGGCTTACAACCAGCTGACCTAAAAAGATTAGGACAAACTGAACCTAAAATATACGTACATAAAGATGGCAAAACAATATTAATACCAAAAAGAAAACACAACGAGTACCTCGCGAAAGGATGGAAAACATCTAGTTTGAGAGCAGAAACTCAAACGTATGAATCAAAACTTATTGATAAGTTGAATCAACGTCTTAAATAATCTAGAATCTATTATAAATATTCATATGGCACGTAAAAAATCTTACAATGATAATTTCGCAGACTTGGTTGCTCGTTTGAACGCAATGAGCAATATGACTCCTGAACAAGAAAGAAAATCTCTTATGGAAGCCGCAAGTGCTGAACCAAAATTATTAGATGAGAAAGATGTTTCTTTAGCCGACATTGCCAAATTAGCTGGAATTAAGGAATATGTTGAGCCAATAAAAGTATCACGAAAAGCACAAAAAATGGTTGAAAACATTACTCAACCACAATCAGATATTGCTAAAGCAATTAAAGAAGCTGATGCTGATGATTCAATAGCAACAGGGATTAAAAGAGCAGTAACAGAAGAAAGCAAAAGATTAGATAAAATTGCAGAACTTGAAACACAATTAGCAGAATTAAAATCACAAGAAAAAGAAGAAGCAACGTTAGATGACAAATCATTTAGAGAAAGATTTGTTTCAGAAATAACAGAATACGTAAAAAAAGCAGAAGGAACAGAATTAGCAGACCTTTACAATAAATTTTCAATGAACGAAGTGGAATTACAAGAAAAGAACTTTTTAATTAAAACACCAGAAACTAAAGAAGTTATTGCTGACGCAGAGGCAAAAGAAGCAGAAGCTGAAGCAGAAGTAGTTCAAGAAAAAGAACCTAAAGCAGAAGAACCAGTAGTAGAAGTACCTGCTGACGAACCAGCAGTTGAACAACCTGCAGTAGAAGAACCAGCAGTTGAAACACCAGAAATACCTGTTGGTACAGAAGATCCACAAGTTGAAATACCTACCAAAGATAAATTTACCAACGATTTAGATCCGGCTCCAAAAGCAGATAAAAAATAATTCCAATAAATACCTAGTATGAGTACTATACCTTTCAACTATAAGCAATATCTTGACGATGTTACCAAAATGCGTCAAAGAGGACACATCGATTCTGGCGAACAAAAAGCATCTCCACATTCAGCAGGCTCACGAGGATTAGCACAAACAGACAATTTTACAAAATCTCCTAATCAAATAATGAAAGATAATCACATTACCGAAGAAGATCCTGAATTAACACGTATCAAAAAATTATCTGGCTTACTCTAAAAACCATTTGCTCTATTTCTAAGTTTGTTATATACTATAACAATAAGGAGAAAATATGGCAGTTAAAAACTTTAACGACGACGAAAAACAAAAACTAATACAGATCATTTCTCAAGGATCACAAGTATTAGGAGAAGTTGATGACCTTAAAACAGGTCTTCGAGATACAGTAAAATCACTTGCTGAAGAATTAGAACTTAAACCTGCATTGATTAATAAAGCAATATCAATTGCACACAAAGGAAATTATCAAAACTTGTCCGATGATATGGACACGTTAGATTCCATATTGACGGCGGCAGGTAAGATATAGTGTATCGTTTACTCAAAGAATTTTGGGTAAACAGTTATATTACAGACCGAATCGCTTTTTGGAATGAACTATTATCTGTAATTGTAACAATTATGGGTTCCTGTATTTTAACTTTTACCTCACCACACCCGACAATGCATTATGTATTTCCATTGTACTTGCTAGGCTCTAGTACTTTGTGTTATGCTAGTTACAGAAGACGAAATATTTGGATAGTAGTACTATCCGGATGGTTTACATTAATGAATGTAATAGGAAATTATAGAGTATTTTTATTATGAGAACAAAAACAAAATATATTCATGTTAATATGCACAAAATCCGTGCAAATAAAAAATACAATTTAAACAATCCTGTAATTACAATTAAACAAGGTTCTAAAAATACATATTGCCATGAAGTAGCAATATTAGGTCCTAGCCAAGTTTTATATGGAGGTAATGATAAACCTTTACTTCCTTGTGGTGCTAGAGTTGTTATTAAAACAGAAAGCGATATTGAAATTATTAAATGAGTTATATAGACGCTTTATATAAAAAAGACGAAGACAAAGTATATGTAGTTGAAAGAAACTCTAAAGGTAAACGAGTTTTTGTTGACTATGATGCACGTTATATTTTTTATTATCCAGATTCTCGAGGTAGACACAGAGCTATAACAGGACACACACTACAAAAAGTACAATGTAGAACATCAAAAGAATTCATTAAAGAGCAACGGATAAGATCCAATAAAACTCTTTATGAACAAGATATCAATCCTATATTTAGATGTTTGGAGGAAAATTATTTAGGCAAGGAAACTCCAAAACTAAATGTAATATTCTTTGATATCGAAGTGGACTTTGATCCTGAAAAGGGTTATGCCACTACTGATGATCCGTTCATGCCCATAACTGCCATTAGTTGTTATTTGAGCTGGACGGATCAGTTAGTTACTTTAGCACTTAAACCAAAAAAAATGAGTATGGAAGATGCTAAAAGACAAACAGAAAGATTCTCTAATTGTATGTTATTTGAAAAAGAAAAAGATATGCTTGATGCTTTCTTACATTTAGTTGAGGATGGCGATGTGTTATCAGGTTGGAACTCAGAAGGATATGATATTCCATACACAGTAGGTAGAATACAAAAAGTATTAAGTTCTGATGATACAAGACGTTTATGTTTTTGGGGTGAGAAGCCCAAGAAAAGAACATTTGAAAAATATGGTAGAGAACAATTAAGTTATGATTTAGTTGGACGAGTACACTTAGACTTATTAGAATTATATAGAAAATACACATATGAAGCAATTGTAAACGAAGCACATAGACGAGGAATGATTGTACCCGGTAGACATTACAGAAAAGAAGGTGAAGAAGTACAAACGGCGGCAGGTGCTTATGTGGCAACTCCAAAAAAAGGTTTACATAATTGGATAGGATCAATTGATATTAATTCGCTATATCCATCTGTTATTAGAGCTTTGAATATGGGTCCAGAAACAATTATAGGACAAATAAGACCTGTAATAACATCTGCAGAAGTAAACAGAGCTAGGTTTCAAAAGAAATCATTTGCGGCGGCTTGGGAAGGACAATTTGGTAGTTGGGAATATCAAGCAGTAATGAAACAAGACAGAAGTACAGAAATTATTGTAGATTGGGCCGATGGTACATCTGTTAAAATGTCTGCGGCACAACTATATGATTTAGTTTTTGAGAGTAAAAACAAATGGATGTTAAGTGCAAATGGAACGATATTTACATACGAGTTCGAAGCAATTATTCCAGGATTATTAAAACGTTGGTATACTGAAAGACAAGAAATGCAACGTAAAATGAATGCTTGTGGTGATAACGAAATTGAACGAGCATTTTGGGATAAAAGACAACTTGTTAAAAAAATTAACTTGAATAGTTTATATGGAGCACTTTTAAATCCAGGTTGTAGATTTTTTGATATAAGAATAGGACAATCAGTAACACTAACAGGTAGATGCATAACAAAACACATGGCGGCAAAAACAAATGAAATTGTTGCAGGAAAATATGATCATAGTGGTGAATCTATAATATACGGTGATACAGATTCGGTTTATTTTACAGCACATAAAACTTTGCAAAATGATATTAATGCAGGAAAAATTGACTGGAATAAAGATTCAGTAATTGCACTTTATGACAAAATAGCAGAAGAACTTAATACTACATTTACAGGATATATGACTAAAGCATTTCATTGTCCACATACACGTGGCGCTGTCATTAAGGCAGGACGAGAACTTGTAGCACTCAAAGGTTTGTTTATTACAAAGAAAAGATATGCAGTATTGTATTATGACAGAGAAGGTGAACGTGTAGATAATGCAGGTAAAGAAGGCAAAGTAAAAGCCATGGGGCTTGATTTAAAAAGATCCGATACTCCTGTATTTGTACAAGACTTTTTAAGTGAAATATTATATATGGTATTACAAGGCAAAACAGAGGAACAAGTGTTAGAAGCTATTACAAATTTTAGAGCAGAATTTAAAGCAAAACCAGGTTGGGAAAAAGGATCTCCAAAAAGAGCAAACAATGTTACAGACTATTGGGAAAAAGAAAAGAAACAAGGTAGAGCAAATATGCCAGGACACGTTAGAGCAAGTATTAATTGGAATAACTGTAAACAAATGTATGGGGACAAATATTCATTGCCAATTACAGATGGTGCAAAAGTTATTGTGTGTAAACTTAAAAACAATCCATTAGGATATACATCTGTTGCGTATCCTACTGATGAATTACGTATTCCACAATGGTTCCAAGAACTGCCATTTGATAATGAAGCTATGGAACAAACTGTACTAGATGGTAAGCTAGACAATTTAATTGGTGTATTAGGTTGGGATATACAATCAACTGAAACCACAAATACTTTTAATAAACTTTTTGAATTCTAAATACAACTATGTTAAGTATCGAAGAAATTAAACTTTTAATTGATAAGTTAGAAAAAATTAAACAAGAAGACTTACAAAAACTAATCGACAGTAATCTTAAAATACTAAAAGATTTAGAAACGGCTGTTGATGCAAATAATCAAGACGAAATCAATAGATTAGATAAAACATTAGATTGGTTTAGTATAGATTTAAAAATGAAAAGAGAAAAAAGTAAAGATAAATTGTTAACTCGTATGATAGAAGTAAAAATTAATCAATTTGCAAAAACTAATATGTATAATAGCTTAGAAATAGGTCCAGGAAATGGTATGTTTCATAAAAGTTTTTTAGAATGGAGATTAAATTATTTTTTAGACGTATTACCTGAAATAGAACGTAGAATAAGAAAACTATTTCCTCCACAACATCAAAAATATTTAAAATTTTATCTCACTGATAAAACTAAATGTGAAGCTATTCCACAAAACTCTTGCAACTTTGTGTTTAGTTGGGACACATTTCCTTTTTTTACACAAGAACACATACAACAATACCTAATTGATATAAAAAGAGTACTAATACCAGGTGGTTATTGCTTTATACATTATGCAGATTGCCATTTTGATTTTGATTTACACGAAGCAAAAAGAGGTTATTGGAACTACAATACCAAAGATAGAATGAAGAAAATTATAGAAAACACAGGTTATAACGTTATAGAAATGGCACAATTTAAACCAGGAGCCAACTATGCTATATTTAAAGAACCTGGTAATCAAAACCCTGCGGTGTATAAAATAGATGAAATTACTATTGATTAATTTAAAAAAGGAGTATACAATAAACGTATGAAAGATATCTTACAAGACATAGTCAAACATACGCATGGGCTAGGATTTTTAGATCTTGTCAAAATTACTGGAGACAGTAACCAAACTGGCATTGATTCAATGGCAGAAGACAGATCAGTTATCTTGCAAGGAACCTTTAATAAACCACAAACAGAAATGGTTGGCACATTTGGTATGCCTCAATTGAATAAACTAGATATTCACTTGAAGTGTCCTGAATACAAAGAAAAAGCAAAAATAACTGTAACAAAAGGCACACGAAACAATGTTGAAGTACCGACGGGTATTCACTTTGAAAACGAAAAGGGTGACTTTAAAAATGATTATAGATTTATGAATGCTGAAATTATTAACGAAAAACTTAAAACGGTTAAGTTTAAAGGAGTTAAGTGGGACGTTGATATTGAACCAACAGTGGCTAATGTACAAAGGTTTAACTTTCAGTCTATTGCAAACACAGAACACAATTCTTTTGTTGTTAGAACAGAGAATAGTAACCTGATATTTTCATTTGGTGATCAAGCATCACACGGAGGAGAATTTGTTTTTGCAAGTGGAGTGAAAGGAACTCTAAATAAAGGATGGAGTTGGCCTGTAGCACAGGTATTGCAAATACTGAAACTGTCTGATTCGGCAAAAGTTATGTTGCACTTCTCAAATGAAGGTGCAATGATGATCTCTGTTGATTCAGGATTAGGCAAGTATCAATATATAATTCCTGCTCAGGCGCAATAATGACAGAATATAGGCAAGAACATTTAGGAAATTTAAATAGAAATTTTGCAGTGTTCTTGCCTGCTATTTCAAATTTTTTTAATACATTTATATCAAAGCAAAGAGTTACTGAAGGAAAACATATTCCTGCAGAAAGAATTCCAAAAGGTTTAGACAAAGGAGTTGAAGGTTTAAACTTTATTAATCCAGATAAAGGTTATTTTACATATCCAACTGCATTATATTCGGCAGGACACGCCTGTTTAGATATGAATAAAGTTGCAGACAGAGACTCTATGTGTGTTAATAGAGATAGAAAATTTAGCACAATAGTTGGAGACTCGGGTGGATATCAAATTGCAAAAGGTGTAATACAATTTGATTGGAAAGATTTTGAAGGAAATAAAGCAAACGCAGTTAGAAGTAATATATTAAACTGGTTAGAATTAACATCTGATTGGTCTATGACGTTAGACGTACCAACTTGGGCGGCAGATGACTTAAACAAAGGAAAATCAGGATTAAACAGTTTTGAAGATTGTTTAAATGCTACAAAATATAATAACGATTATTTTCAAAAAAATAGATTAGGACAAACAAAATTTTTAAACGTATTGCAAGGTGACGATTGGGAAACTGCTACAACTTGGTATAATGAAATGAAAAAGTACGAGTTCGAAGGTTGGGCATTTGGTGGTATTAATATGTGTGATATGGAAATACTACTTAAAAGACTAATTGTAATGAGGGACGAAAAACAATTAGATGGCAAGGATTGGATTCACGTATTAGGAACATCACAATTAGACTGGGCTTGTTTTTTAACTGGAATACAAAGACAATTAAGAAAGCATATTAATCCAAATGTTACAATAAGTTTTGATTCAGCATCAGCATTTTTATCAACTGCAAATGGTTTAGTTTATACACAAAATACATTTACACCAAGTAGATTCTCATTTATTATGGATAAAGCACCAGATGACAAAAAAATGAAAGGTTCAACTATACCTTTTCCATTCCACAGTCAAATTGGAGATAGATTAACAATGGGAGATGTTTGTTGGTATGGTGAAGGCGACCTAAATAAGAATAACAAGGAAGGGGCAACTAGTTGGGATAGTTTCAGTTATTGTTTAATGATGGCTCACAATGTATACAATCAAATTAAAGCAGTACAAGTAGCAAACGATTTAAACGATATTGAAAACATAACATATAAACCACAAGTAAAACATTGGAGAAAAACAAAAGGATCAGACACAACAGATGAAATGAGTAATTTTGTTCCAAGAAATATATTATATTTTAACACACTTGTAGAAGAAGTGTTTACATCAGAAAAACCATATCAAGTTATTAGTGATGCAAAAAGTTTTCTAGCAGACATACGAGGTACACGGTGGGCAAGACATACAGGTGGCGGTAAAGGTAAAAACAACTTTAGTTCGTTATTTGAATAGGAGGTAAATGGTAAATTCATTTTGCGTTATGCCGTTTGTACACGCATTTGTAACTCCTAATGCGATTGGTCCTTGTTGTGCATATACTAACAATCCAAAATTAAATTCAGCTAAGACATATTGGACGTCAGAACAACTAAAAAATATTCAACAAAATATGTTGAATAATGTACGTGATAAAGGTTGTGAAATATGTTGGAAAAAAGAAGACAGAGGATTTAGTAGTCTTAGACAACACAGTAATGAAATTTATAAAGAGCATATAAACAATATTAAAAATAAATCAGAAATTAAAAATCCATTTTATTTAGATTTACGATTAGGTAATTTATGTAATTTAAAATGTAGAATGTGTATTAGTGAATGGAGTAGTCAAATAGCAGAAGAAATATTATCTAATCCAAACGAAGACTGGAATGACACACCTACACAAAAAATTATTGAGATAAACGAAGATACTTGGAAATTACTAGAAGACTGGATACCCAATGTTAAAAGAGTATTCATGACGGGTGGAGAACCAACTATTATTAAACGTAATTTAGACTACATTAATAAAATTATCGAAACTGGCTATGCTAAAAACATTGAACTTATTTTCACTACTAATGCAACTAATATAAACAAAAAGTTTCTCGAATTAAAAGACCATTTTAAAAATATACATTTTTCAGTTTCAATTGACGCTGTAAATGACGTTGCAAATTATATAAGATTTCCATCAAACTGGAAAACAATTAAACAAAATTTAAAACTAATTGGACAAAATAATGTAGGTGTTGCAATTAACACCACGATACAATGGTTAAACATGACACGATTAAACGAAATGTTTAAATTTATTGAGGAATATGTTGCTTCAAAACCTAAACAATTTGCTGGTGTATGGTTCCAATTAGTAACAGATCCTAATTATTTAGATCCTATATATGCACCAAGATTTATAAAAGAAAAAGCAATTTATGACATTAATTTCTTTTTAAATACTAGTACAATGCTCCAAGATGAAAAGTACAGCAGTATTTTACAAGGGGAATTCAAACAAAGTTTAATATCAAGCAAAGAATTTTTAGAAAACAATTTAAACAATGTAAAACACGTTGACGTGTTTCTAAAAAAAATGGCAACACTTGACAAATTAAGAAACCAAAGTTTATTTGAAGTGTTACCAGAATTTAAACAACTAGGAGGTTAATATGGCTGGTAAAAGCAAAAAGTTAAAAAAGTTAGAAGATCATCACGATTACCTAAATAGAAAAACTAAAGAACTAGACGCAGAAAGAGGAGACGGAGAAAGAAGTGCTGAAAGCAAACAATTGCTGGTAAGATTAAAGAAACAAAAACTTGCTATAAAAGACGAGATTGCAAGAGTTACCGAAGAGTTGAGCAAACTTACCAAACAAAAGTAAATTGACAATTGTTAAGGATGTGTTATAATGCTAGTAATGGAAAGAACTTATAAGACTGGAACAAAAAATAATGTAAATGTATTTTCCGGGTTGGAAATTGAACATACACCCGCATATGGAAAACAAACATTATTTCTTGCTCGTAATGATTTAACATTTGATCAAATACAAGAATGTGCTGTTATGGTGAATGCTGAAGCAATTTATTATGGTGCAAATAGAAGTTATATGCACAATCATTATCAACAAGTACTACAAGCTATAAAATTTTTAGAACACGGCTATTATGTAACAGTAGATTATCCATTTGAATTGCATAGATTGGTTAGTAAAAAATATGCATTAACTTGGAAACATCCAAAATTTATTCCATTTTGTTCAATCATATTTCCGGATTCTAAAGAAGATACATCATTATATTTTAAAATTGATGATATCGATTTTAACAAAACAAATCCCGGTGTATGGACAATGGGCATGAAAGACTTTAAATCCAAAGCAGGATATACTAAATGGGAAGATTATAAACAAGACGAACCAATAGAGGAGAACAAAATATGGTCAATGAGATGAAAAGCGAAGAATTAAGTATCAGTCAGTTAGATGCAATAAGAGATAAAGAATTAAACGAACAAAGAAATCAAGCATTAAAGGAACGAGCAGGTAAGGCATCTAAAATGATATGGGTAACTTTCCGTAAAGAAGGTATGCACAAATACCCAGCGGCACTAGAAGATCCAAAATTAAAAACAGGCGATGAATATGATGTGTCATTTTTGGGATATCCACATAGACATACATTTCATTTTAAAGTTGCAATAGAAGTATTTCACGATGATAGAGATATTGAATTTATACAATTTCAAAGATGGATTTTAAGTTTATACAGTCAAGGCACATTACAAAACGACTTTAAAAGTTGTGAAATGATGTCAGATGATTTATATGTTCAAATAACAAAAAGATATCCAGGCAGAAAAATTGAAATCGATGTTTCTGAAGATGGAGAGAATGGATCCCACGCAGTTTATGAAAGAAATAACATTTAAAGAAAAAAGAGCAACAACAAGACAAGGCTACCTACCAATAGGTGGTGGAGGCTTAAATGCATCTTATACATTTGTAGACTTATCATGGATCTGATAAAAACAATGATGATTGTATAACATTAATGGTTAAAGATGAAAAATACGAAACATTTTTACATTTAGCACTTAAAAACGATCACAAAATTAAGCATACCCAAAATGGTGATGCTATATTAGTAAAGGAGAGAAAATAATGAGTAGTGATGTAATAGTAGCGGCAAGTGAATGGGGAAACGGTAATATCCCTTATTGTACATTTAAGACTAGAGTACTAGGTAGTTGGCAAGATGTAACGACTGATGATTTATTTAAAGGTAAAAAAGTAATTGTATTTGCTTTACCTGGCGCATTTACTCCAACGTGTTCAAGCAAACACTTACCTGGCTATGAAGCCAAGTACGATGAATTAAAAAAATACGTAGACGAAGTTTATTGTCTATCAGTAAATGATTCGTTTGTAATGAATGCTTGGGCAAAAGACCAAAAAATCGAAAAGGTTAAAATGATACCTGACGGTAATGGTGCTTTTACTCAAGGAATGGATATGTTGGTAGATAAACAGCATCTAGGATTTGCTCACAGAACTTGGAGATATTCTGCACTTGTTATAAACAACGAAGTTGTAAAAATGTTTATTGAACCAGGTAAAAATGATCATGGTGATGACAATGATCCATTTGAAGTGAGTGATGTCGACACGATGCTAAAATACCTACAAGAGGCAAAATGAATATTGCCTTAACTGGCCATAGCAAAGGACTAGGTAAAGCATTATTTGAACTTTTATCACAAAAGCATGAAATCGTTGGCTTCAGCCGAAGTAATGGGTATGATATAAAAAGTCCCTTCGATAGGAAAAAAATTATTAAAGAATCTAAAGATTGTGATATATTCATAAATTTAGTACACAATTATTATCATCAAGCAGATTTATTATTTGAATTCCATAGAGCATGGAGCGGTGAAAAAAAACTTATTATTTGCATCGGATCAAACGCCGCTAATGATCCAGAATTTGGCAAGGGCGACTATTCTCTTATAGAATATCGAACACAGAAAAAAAATGTTCTTACGATGGCAGAAAATCTACAACATAGTTTCGAATGGCCACATATAAATCTCTACGAAATACAAGAAATAAATTTTGAGGTTGATAAAGAAAACCTAAATAAGATTGTAGACATTTATGAGCGTAAAATATTTAAAAAATAAAAGTCTTTGTCCACTTCCATTTGCAGGATTGTATATTGCACCTAATGGCGACGCACAATGTTGTTCAATTTCGCAAGAAAAATTAGGTAATATTAATAATACATCAATTGAAAAAATTATAAACTGCGACACAGTTAAAAAAATACGTAGAGATATGCTAGATGAAAAATTTCCGGCTAATTGCTCTGAATGTTATAAAAGAGAAAAAAAATTTAAAAGTCTTAATTTACAAGACCTTAGCAATAGACTATATCATGTTGGAAAATTAGGATCAAAACCATTTAAACTTTACAAAGACGAAAATAACTTTGACTTACAACAACTGGATATAAGATGGAGAAATACTTGTAATGCGGCCTGTGTATATTGTGATGAGGGTTTTAGTAATCGTTGGGCGGCAGAATTAAACATAAAGGCAAAAATGACTCCTAATGCTCTAGAAGATAGTGCCAATTACGTATACAAAAATTTACATAATCTTACAACTTTGTATCTATGTGGAGGGGAACCTTTTTTAGTTAAAGAAAATTTAAAACTTTGTCAAATAATTGCAGAAACAAATCCCAAATTAGACGTTAGAATTAATACAAACCTATCAAATTTAAAAAATCCAATCTTTGAAATTATAAAAAAATTACCAAATATACATTGGATTCTAAGTGCTGAATCAATAAAAGAAAAATTTGAATACATAAGATGGCCTTTAAAATGGAAAACTTTTGAAAATAATTTAAAAATAATACAAAAATTACCACATAAAATTAGTGTGAATATGTCTTGGACCTTACTAACCGCTGAACATATTTTTGAATTTATTGATTATATGATATCACTTAATGTTCATCCAAATGCTTTTGTAATGAATCCGGTAACTTCTCCAGCTTATTTTGATATTTGTAATTTACCAAGAAAATATATAGATTCAATAAAAAGTGAAGCACAGGAAAGACTTGGTAGACTAAAAGATCCATTCATGTTAAAATACTGCTACAAAGCAATGATAGAACATTGTAATAATAAAAGTGTAAACAAACAAGAAGAATTAAAAAATGAATTGAGTATTTTGGACAAACGAAGAAACGTAGACAGTCGAAAAGTTTTTCCAAAATTATATAAGGAAATGTTTAATGAGTAAATGTAGTTGTGGAAGATCACCTACAGGACTTTGTATTGGTTGGCACTCTTTAACAGAAGAAAAATACAAAGAAAAGAAAAAGAAATATGAAGAATTGGAAGAAGAAAAAAAGAAAAAGAATCCTTTTCACGCAAGAGCAATTGATGGGTTTGGAGATTAAATGAAAATATTTTACATGGGCTTAGAGCCATACGAAGGCAGATATACACTACAACTGCAAGACTGGACTGAACGTGCTTTTAAAAAAAGAGGCATAGACTATGTAGTTGTACCAGGTACTACTATTGATGATTCAAAAGCAATCGTAACAGGACAAGTTTTAGATGCACATGGCAGAAGTTATTTTGGTATGAGTCAAATGATGAATCTTGTACAAATGATGAAAGCTGGAGAAGTTACATCAGAAGACATTGTATTTTTTGAAGATATGTTCCAACCAGGTATGGAATCACTTCCATATATTATGAATCAATCACCTGCAGAATTTAGACCAAAAGTTTGGATAAGATGTTTAGCACAATCAATTGATCCAGATGATTTTATACACGTATGGGGTATGAGCAAATGGATGAGCTTATATGAAGAAATGTGTAATGAATTTGTAACAGGTGTATTAGCAACTAATGAAGAAATGGTTGCACATATGAAAGTTGCAAATTGGAAAGCACCAATTTATAACATATCAGGATTAAGTTTTGGCAAAGAAGAAGTACAAAGTAGAATAAAAGAAATTAAACCATTTGAAGAAAGAACTATGCGAGTTATTTTTGGTGCAAGATGGGATCAAGAAAAACAACCAGGCTTTTTTATGGACTTAATTGATCATTGGTATGCAAACAAACATTTACCTCCAGTTGAATTTTGTATTTGTGCAGGTGGACCTTTAAGAAGTAACAATAAAGTATATGTAGATAGAGCAAAATTAATGCAAAAAGAAGGCACACTTACAATATATGAAAATTTAAAAAAGAATCAATATTACAACATACTTGCAGATTCAAGAGTATTGTTTAATTGTGCATTACAAGACTGGACATCTAATACAGTTTCAGAAGCAGATTCATTAGGTACAAATGTATTGTTTCCAGCATATAGAACATTTCCAGAAGTTTTTGCAAATGATGAAACAAGATTATATGTTCCATGGAGCGGTAGAGATGCTATGGAAAAATTAAAAGTATTACTAACAAAACCATCCCCTAGTATAGGGCAAATATCTGATTGGACATACTATAGGAAAATCTGTACTTGTAACAGGTGGTGCCGGATACGTGGGCTCACATACTTGCAAGGCATTAAAAAAGAACGGATTTATTCCAATAATAATTGATAGAAATATAGAAAGACCAAACCATACAACATTTGGTCCACAATTCCAAGTTGACTTACCACGAGATCAAAATTATCTAGACGAAATAATTAAAAGATACAATGTACAATCTTGCATACACTTTGCCGGTAATGCCTCTGTTAGTGAATCTGTAAAAAATCCAAGCAAATATTATAAAAATAATGTAGTTGCCACAATTGCTTTGCTTGATCAACTAGTACGAAATAATATCAAAACATTTGTATTTTCATCAAGTGCGGCTGTATATGGTGATCCTGGAAATCAAAAATGTAAAGAAAGTATGATTCCTGATCCAATCAATCCATATGGCGTTACAAAATTAATGACAGAAAGAATACTTAAGGATTATAAAACAGCATATGGTATTTCATCTGTAAGTTTAAGATATTTTAATGCCGCAGGTGCAGATCCTGAATTAGAAATTGGTGAAGATAGAGGTACTAAAGAAACACATATTATACCACTAGCCATTGAAGCATCTATAAAAATGAAACCATTTAGATTATTTGGTACAAATTATAATACACCCGATGGAACGTGTGTAAGAGATTACATTCACGTTATGGACCTTGCTGATGCACACATAAAAGCATTAAACTATGCAAATCAACAATTGGTATGTGAACAAATTAATTTAGGAAATAACATTCCAATTACAAATAAAGAAATAATAAATTGTGTACAAAAATACACAGGAAAAATGACTATTATTGAGGAACCAAATAGACCAGGTGATCCTGAATACTTGGTTGCTGATAATACTAAAGCAGGCAAAATATTAAATTGGTATTCTACACAGAGTAGTATTGACAATATAGTATCAACTGCTGTAAAATGGTATAATAAACTTAATAAAAAGAATATACAATAATGGACGATACATTAAGAACATCTTGGAGTAACACACACGACCCTATAAGTAAAAAAATTAAACAAAAAATAGAACAGGCCGGTGGCAAATATTTTTGTAATGATAATATTGAAAAATATTTAGAAGAAGGCGATTTAGAAAAATTACAAAAAGAAGTACAAGAAAAAGTACAAGCACTATTAGATTCTCTTGTAATTAATACAGAAAAAGATCACAATACTCAAAAAACTGCTGAACGTGTATCAAGAATGTTTATTACTGAAGTATTCAGTGGTAGGTATACTGCATTACCTAAAATAACATCATTTCCAAACATAACTGATTATGATCAACTATACACAACAGGTCCTATATCAGTAAGATCAACGTGTGCTCATCATATGCAACCAATTGTAGGCAAATGTTATATTGGCGTATTCCCAGGCAAAAATGTTATTGGATTAAGCAAATTTAACAGAATTGTACATTGGGTTGTACAACGTCCACAAATTCAAGAAGAAATGACTATGCAAATTGCTGACGAACTAGAAAAAGTTACTAAAGCAGAAGGTATTGGCGTTGTTATTAAAGCAGAACATATGTGTATGACACACAGAGGTGTACTAGAACACGAATCTGATATGACAACATCTATTGTAAGAGGTAAAATTAGAGATGTTGAAACAATTAAACGAGAATTCTTTACATTATTACAAGGCATGAAGGGGTTTACAAACGGTTCTAAATGATAGAAAAACTTAAACGTTTTTGGAAAACATTAAAAAAAGAAAAAGAGCCAGAAATAAGTTCTTCATATTGGGCCGAAGAACGAAAAGATACACCACACAGCGAATGGTTAAAGGGCTATTGGAAGTGGAAAAAAAGTCATGGAAAAGAAAAAAAGTAAAAAAGAATTATTAAAAGACTTAAAAGCTGTAGAACACAACACCAAAGTAATGGATCAATATGATCAAGCACAAGATTTAGATGGAGGTATGAGCAGTTGGACTTATAATATGGGAGAATTAAACACAGGTACAACTATAACCTCAGCTAGTACAGGAACGTTAGACGATGTTGATATATCATTTAATGTAAATGATGAATTATATCAACCAAGTTTTGATTTTGATCATGATTTAAGAAAAAAATATCCAGCATTACAAGATGCTTATAATCATTATCAAAATATAAAACAAATGTGTGAAACAAGAGAGAAAGAAGAAGATGCGTCTTAATACTGAACTTAAATTAAATTATGCCGATGTTTTGCTACAACCAAAACGTTCAACACTATCATCACGAAGAGATGTTGATATAACAAGAACATTTACCTTTCAAAATTCAAAAGAAACTTATACGTGTGTTCCAATTGTAGCATCTAATATGGATGGCGTTGGTACATTTAGTATGGCTAAAGTATTACAGGAATATAAAATGATGACTGTAATAACAAAAACAACAACACCTGAGCAATGGAAACAAGCAGTAGGACAAGGAATAAAATTAAAATACATATCTGTATGTACAGGTACAGGAAAACTTTGGGATAAAGACGCAGAAGATTATGCTACGTTACAAAAAGTATTAAAAAGTTATCCAGACGTTAAGTTTATTACAATTGACGTTGCAAATGGTTATCATGAAAATTATGTAGACTTTGTTAAACAAGTTAGAGATGAATTTCCAGACAAAACTATAATTGCAGGTAACGTTGTTACTGCAGAAATGGTTGAGCAATTAATTTTAAGTGGTGCTGACGTAGTAAAAATTGGCATAGGGCCTGGATCAGTATGTACAACTAGAACAATGGCTGGTGTAGGTGTTCCACAATTTTCAGCAGTAGTAGAATGTGCTGATGCGGCCAACGGTGTTGGAGGACACATAATGGCTGATGGTGGTTGTGTAGAACCAGGTGATGTAGCAAAAGCATTTGGTGGAGGTGCTCACTTTGTTATGTTAGGTGGTATGTTAGCAGGACACAACGAATCAGAAGTTGAAGTAAAAGACGGATTTAGAGAATTTTATGGTATGAGTTCTGATCGAGCAAGAGAAATACACGGTAAAAGATACAGAGGCAATGAAGGACGAAGAGTATTTTTACCTGACAGGGGACCTGTATCAGAAACAGTAGAAGATATGTTAGGTGGTGTAAGATCCGCTTGTACATATATTGGTGCAAGAAGATTAAAAGATATTCCTAAATGTGCAAGTTTTGTTAGAACAAATACCGCATTAAATGAAGTATACAAACAATATGACAGAGATTAAAAAAGATTATTTTACAACAAGTCAAATGCGTAATGCATTAATTCAAATTGAAGATCAAATGGTCCATTCCAATTGGATGCCAAGTATTGTACTAGGTATTAACAGAGGTGGTTGTATTCCTGGCGTTTATCTTTCTCACAGAATTAAAACTCCACATGAAGTACTTGACATACGTTTAAGAGATCATACTGCAAAACCAAATTTGTCTGTATTAGAAAAGGCGTTTGCGTTTCAAAAGAAAATATTAATTATAGACGATATTAATGATTCTGGATATACATTTAACTATATTGTAAAAAACTTTGGCAAGGGAGATGGACGAATTAAATTTGCCGCATTAATACACAACACACCTAGCAAAGCTCAAATAGATTACCACGGTTACACAATAGATAAGTCAAAAAACCCAGCATGGATAGTATTCCCATGGGAAGAATGGGATAAGTAGTCTATAGCGATACAAGTATCGTTATAATGTTTAACGTAATACTTGTATTGACAATCCCTTACAAATCGTCGTACAATATTACACAATTAATAATCCTTAGGAGGAATTAATGTTAGAGTTACTAAAAAACGTAGACAAAAGTATGCTGTGGAAACTTGTAGCACTTCACGTTATTGTGATTACAGTTTCAAACGGTTTAGTAAACATTCCAGTAGAAATATTTGGAGTTAAACTAACCTGGGCGGCATTCACTTTCCCATTAGTAGTAATAGCGACTGACTTAACTGTCAGGCTATTGGGTAAACAAATAGCACGGTCTACAATTGCAATAGCCTATCCACTTGCGATCGTTGGATCCATTTTGGTAGTGTTGGCAGAAGGAGCACCTCAATCAGTTGCGTTAAGAATTGGTTTTGCAAGTGCGACTGCTTATGCAATTGGAACTTTGCTTGACGTATATGTCTTCCAATGGCTGAGAGAAAATTATTCAGCTTGGTGGTTAGCACCTGCGGCCTCAACCGTGGTAGCTAATATAATTGACACATACGCATTCTTCTTTACAGCATTCGCAGGCGGAGCCAATGAATATATGGCGGCGAATTGGATGGAAATTGCCGGTTCACAAACAGTATTAAAAATCTTAGTTGGTTTGATAGTATTCTTACCAGCTTATGGATTACTACTTAGACACTTGTCTGGTAGATTTAAAGTTAGTGCATCAGTACAAAAAGCATTCAAAGACGCTGGTAAAGACCTAGCATCAAATTAACGTTGCTTTCAATAGGGGGAATTTTTCCCCTTGTTGACTTTTTATCTAAATACGCATATAATAAATTTATGTCAAACAAAGCAGGAAAAATTTGGGGATCAACAGAACTTATTCTTGCAAATAGTTCTTTAGAATTTCATAGAATAGATTTTAAAAAAGGCGGCGTATGTTCCAAACACAAACACAAATATAAATGGAACGGTTTTTATTGTATGTCAGGCGAATTAAAAATCAAAATATGGCAACTAGATTATGATTTAATTGATGAAACTATTCTTAAACCTGGTGATTTTACAGCAGTAAAACCCGGACTATTTCATTCCTTCGAAGGCTTACAAGACGGCGTTGCTTTTGAACTATACTGGGCAAACTTTTCACACGATGACATTCAAAGAGAATCAGTAGGACATCTAAAACAAGATAACGTAGTTAGACTTGACAAAAAGAAAAGATAATGGATGAGAACAAGGTTTGCATTAATCTTAAAACCGTATATGATGAGCAACCTGCTTACGTAAAAATAATTTCCGAAAATAAAACAGTTTTTGATGGGCTTGTAAAAGAAAATACAAAAGTTGAATTTACTTATCTTTTTTAATCTGGAACAAAAAAATGATACGAACCAGCATTTGAATAAAAATTTTTATAGTCTTAAAAAAACAATTTTTACATTACAACAAATAGGATTCAAAACAAAATTAGTTGATTCTCGTAATGTTCATGTCAAGATAGTTGTGGTAAAACCTACATTGACAAAATCTAAATACCAGTATACAATAAAAGAAATACTGGAGGCAATGAAAAAAATTAGGAAACGTCCATGGAACAAGAAAAAATAAGATATTCTGAAATATTTGAAAGTGTACAAGGCGAAGGACGTTTTGTAGGAGTACCTAGTGTATTCTTTAGAACATTTGGTTGTAACTTTCATTGTCATGGATTTGGACAAGGAAGAGATAAAAGTAAATGGCTTAAACCAGAAGAAATGCCATATGCTACAATGGACTTATCCGGAATTAAACACGTTAAAGATTTACCAGTAGTAGACATAGGTTGTGATGCATCTGCCAGTTGGGCATCTAGATATAAACATCTTGTAGATTGGGATCCAGTTGACGTTATTGCTAAAAAAATATTAAGTTATACACCAGAAGGTAAATGGATTTGTTCTACTGGACAGGACATACATCTTATTATAACAGGTGGTGAACCAATGTTATGGCAAAGAGAATTACAAGCATTAATAAGACAACCTGCATTTAACGATTTAAAAAATATTACATTTGAAACTAATTGTACACAGGTGTTTAAAAATGGATTTGATAAGTTTATGCACGGCTTAACTGCTGGAGATTATACAAAACAGCCAGTTCACGTGACTTGGTCAACATCACCTAAATTATCAATATCGGGAGAACATTGGGGCAAAGCAATACGTCCTGAAGTTGCTTACGAATATACACAAATACCAAATACCCATCTATATTTTAAATTTGTGGTAATGGACGAGCAAGATTTAGAAGAAGTAAACTTGGCAAGAAAACAATATGCAGACGCAGGTGTTAAAGCTGACATATATCTTATGCCTTTAGGAGCAACAGCCGAAGGACAGGCAAAAACTAGTAGACAAGTAGCGGAAATTTGTTTAAAATATGGGTATAAGTTTTCGCCAAGAATACACGTAGACTTGTTTGGCAATAAATGGGGAACATAATGAAGGTAAAAAAGACAACAAGAAAAGCAATAACAAGGAAAAAAACAAAACACAAAAGTGATAAACCTTGGGTTAAAGTTCTTAACATGAATGTTAATCCAGAAAATCCAAGAAACGGGTTTTTTGAATTAGATTGGAATAAGGAATTTGTTAATATGTTGCAACAAAACGGGTATCAAGGTGATACAGAAGAACAAATAGTTGATCGTTGGTTTCAAACTCTCTGCAGAACAATTGGCAATGAGCAAGGAATAGATGTTGCAGGCTCTGGTTACGTACAAATTAACAGACGAGACGATGGAAAAACTGAAGTATCCTAAAATAACTTTACTTTTTGAAACCCAATACAAAACTTCAGATATAAAAATTAAATTTCAAAATCAGTACATTAACCTTCCTCGTGAAAGTTTTTATTTAGATTATCAAATCAAAAGCATAGATGATGAACTTGACATTGATTTTTTTAATTTTGTTCCGGGTGAATTACAAAAAGTATTAGTAACCGTATTGCATGAACAAGAAAAGAAAGACACCAAATGTTTATCAATATTTGAAATGAAAGATAATTTATATGTTGAAAATAAAATATTAAAAACCTACAATGATATACATTTTAATGGTAAGCTAAGAATTAAATTTTTTAAACAATGGTTTGAATGCAACATACTTAACGGTGCTCATATTATAAATGGAAAAAACTTACCAGTACAATGGGTAAATAATTATTCTACAAACAGCTTACGAATAGACAATACTAAAAAAATTTACGATATAATTTGCATAGGTTGTAGCCTCACATATGGCATAGGTTTAACACCAGAAGATTCCTGGCCAAATATCCTACAAGATAAAACTGGACTAACTGTTGGCAACTTTGGAATTCCCGGCGCTGGTATTGATAGTTGTTTAAAACAAGTCTATTATGTAAAACGAAATTATAAAGTCAAAGAAATATATATTTTATTACCTCCATTTGTAAGGAAAAGAATAAAATTTTTATTTGGAGACTATATAACTGAGTATCTTTTTTGCCTAAATTGCATATATCCCAAAATTTTATCAAAAACAACTATAGAAAATGTTCAAAGAAAAATTGAAAAATCATCGTATATTGATGGGAAAAAATATATTAAAATTTTAGAAAGTTTTCCAAATGTAAAATTAACTAGTTGGGATAATGATGTGTATAATAGTATTACAAAAAATAAAAAATTACCAAAGTATACCGATCGTGACAGATACCCAGAAAGAGCAGAGGATGGTTGGCATACTCATAGAAAACACAATGAATATTTCGTTGAATTACTTTTGAAAGATAGACAAAAAAACAATCAAATGTTATAATATAGCATGACCCACATATTAGTAGATACTGCAAATACATTTTTTCGTGCTAGACACGTTATTAGAGGTGATACTAGCGAAAAAATAGGTATGGCTATTCATATTACTATGAATTCCATTAAAAAAGCATGGCAAGATTTTAATGGTTCTCATTTAATATTTTGTTTAGAAGGACGTTCTTGGCGTAAAGACCATTATGCACCATATAAACGAAACAGAAAAGAAGCCATGGAAGCCTTAACACCAAAAGAAAAAGAGGAAAATGAGGTATTTTGGGAGTGCTATGAAGACTTTACTGATTTTATAAAAACAAAAACAAATGTCACTGTACTACAAAACCCACGTACAGAAGCAGATGATTTAATTGCACGTTGGATAGACAAACACCCAGATAACAAACACGTCATTATAAGCACGGATAAAGATTTAAATCAACTTGTAAAAGAAAATGTTAAACAATATAACGGTATTACAGAAACAACTATTACACATGAAGGTTGGTTTGATGTAAAAGGTAACCCTGTAATAGATAAGAAAACTAAAGCACCTAAAGGTGCACCAAATATTGAATGGCTTATTTTTGAAAAGTCTATGAGGGGCGATCCAAGTGATAACATTTTTAGTGCATATCCAGGCGTACGTACAAAAGGAACTAAAAATAAAATAGGCTTAACAGAAGCTTTTGGAGATAGATTTGGAAAAGGATATATTTGGAATAATTTAATGCTAACAAAATGGGTTGATCATGACGGCAAAGATCATCGAGTATTAGATGATTACGAACGCAACAAATTATTAGTAGATTTACACGCACAACCAGAAGCCATAATAGAAGAATTAGATCAAACAATAGCACAGGCAAAAGCTGAAAATAAAAACATATCACAAGTTGGAATCAGATTCATGAAGTTCTGTGCCAAGTATGATTTAAATAAGATTAGTGAGCAGGCTCAACTATATGTAGAGCCATTTAATGCGAGGTTAACATGATAAAAGCAAAAACACTTGTAAAAGATAAATTTTGGATTGTCGAAGAGAATGGCCAAAAGTTAGGTACCCTACAAAAGAAAGAAAACAACGGTTGGATTTTTTTAAGTAAAGCAGACAAACGACAAGTATATGTAACACAAGAAAGTTTATTTCAAAAATTTGGTATCAATATCTTCGAGGAAAACAAACAAGCACAAGAACAAATAAAATCAGTCGATAAATGGGATAGATTAGAAGGAGAAGATTATAATGTACATGGTTTTCCTTGTTCACAAAAACCTTATAATCCAATGTTTGACGTACAAAAACACTTACCCATTTATACTAAAACTCCAAAATCAAAAAGTGTGTTTTGTGCTGGGTATTATATCGTATATTTTGAAAAAGTAAAATGGAGAAAAGCATATTGTCCAAAGGTAATTACTTTACAACGGTATCCTTACAAAGGACCAATGAAATCAAAAGTAGAAATGCAACAGGTATTAAACAATGCAGTCAAAGAGCAAAATACAAACTAGACCAATTGAAAATTTATTAGGTCGAATTAGAACCTTGCGTCAAAAAGGTGACAAAGAAATACGCATATCAGCACAAGAGGCCGACCAACTTGCCGATTCGTTGTCACAAGTCATGACAAGAATGGTTACCATTCAGGAAGAAATTATTGAAGCTCTTAAACGTGCTCAACAGGCTTCAACGGTAAGTGTTGAGATGGACGGCGGAGGCTTCACGAAAAAATAATCTATACAACTAACAATAAATATAGTATAGATTATGAGCAGACCAAAACCAACAATAATACTTCAACATTCCAATAAGGAAACTTATAAATTGGATGAAGTTCTTGCGGCGGAAGGCATATGGGCAGTATTTTATGATGGTAAACCTATTAACCTAAAGTCATCTAGTTTGGTGGCAAATTACCCAGGACCTAAGTACAAAAAAGTCTCATTTTCTAACCCAGGACACGCAGAAAACTTGGCAAAAAAATTAAATGTTATGCACAAGACAGACAAGTTTGCAGTGTATCTTTTAAAAACAGGCGACAAATTCACTAGATAATTAAGTGTATGGACGTAAAGACGGCATACACTCGAACCTTCCTAATGCTCAAAGAACAACCGTTGCATGAAGAAAGTATTAAGACTGCATACTTCACTTGGTGGCAAAATGTCCGAGAATCTTACCAAGCACGTTCATTAAGACTTACAAAAATAGGCTATGAATGGATAAAAGATTTAGATATTAAGACTTACGAAATTAAATTTCCAGCAAAAATTATATTCACTCCACAAACATTCCTTTGGCTAGATGAATTTGTAGATTGTCCGTATTATGTAGACAGAAAACAAATAGTAGTAACCATGGAAAAAATGGCATTACAGCTCATGATGTTCGCTGGAGACGTCACAAAATACGGTTTAGCACGGGCAATGAGCAAGGCAGATGAGCAAAAAACCCAGTAAAATAGCGACTTTTTAGCCACAATTACCAGGTTGACGTATTATAATAGTATGTTATTATAGTATTATAACAATTAAACGAGGAGGCTATACAAAATGGCAAGAGCGAAACAAACAGACAAACAAGCAGTAGGATCACAAAATAGAACGGTTACGCCTAATGAAGCGAAACTGGCACTAGAACACTGCATTAAATTACAAAGACCAATAATGATGTGGGGAGCACCAGGTATTGGTAAATCAGACATAGTTAAACAAATTGCAGATAAGCAAAAAAGAGAAGTTATTGATATTAGACTTCCTTTATGGGAACCAACAGATATTAAAGGTATTCCTTATTATAACGCAAAAGAAAATAATATGGTATGGGCCGCACCGGCTGAATTACCAGTAGATGAGAAATCAACTGCAATTATTTTCTTAGATGAATTAAATTCGGCGGCACCGGCAGTACAGGCGGCGGCGTACCAACTTATATTAAACAGAAGAGTTGGACAATATAAACTGCCCGACGGTGTTTCAATTGTAGCGGCTGGTAACAGAGATGCTGACAAAGGTGTCACTTACAGAATGCCGGCTCCATTAGCCAACAGATTTGTTCACATAGAATTAAGAGTAGACTACGATGACTGGATGGAATGGGCAACATTAAACCATGTTCATGCAGATGTTGTAGGTTATGTGACATTTGCAAAACAAGATTTATATGATTTTGATCCAAGAGGATCAAGTAGATCATTCGCAACTCCAAGATCATGGAGTTTCGTAAGCCAACTTCTATCGGACGACCTGCCAGAAAGTACGCTCACTGACCTCGTTGCAGGAGCCGTAGGAGAAGGATTGGCCGTTAAGTTTATGAATCACCGTAAGGTGAGCGGCCAACTTCCTAATCCTTCCGATATATTGAGCGGTAAAGTTAAAGACTTAAAATGTAAAGAAATATCAGCGATGTATTCTTTAACTGTTTCATTGTGTTATGAATTACAACAAGCACATGAAAAGAAAGTAAAAAACTGGAACGAACAAGCAGACAGATTCTTTCACTACATGATGGACAACTTTGAAACAGAGTTAGTTGTTATGGGTGCCAAGATTGCTTTGACAAACTATAAACTTCCGTTCGATCCTAGCAAACTAAAATCTTTTGATAGGTTCCATAAGAAGTTTGGCAAGTATGTCATAACTGCTATGGAGTCTAAATGACCGCAACAGATCAACAAATTGTAGACAAACTAGTTACCGCAAGGATTGCCTTACTTTTAAAACATCCGTTTTTTGGCAACCTTGCAACTAGATTAAAATTAGTTAACGCAGATAATTGGATACCAACTGCTGGTACTGACGGCAGAAATTTTTATTACAATACTAAATTTATAGATAAACTTACACCAAAACAAGCAGAATTTTTATTTGGTCACGAAGTTCTACATAATGTATTTGAACATATGTTAGTTAGAATTGGTACTAGACACCCAACACTATGGAATATTGCGGCGGACTATGCCGTTAACCAAATACTTGTAGAAAGTAAAATTGGTGAGATGCCAACAGGTAGTAATAAAGGTTTTCAAGATGACAAATATAAAGATTGGCCTGCAGAAAAAATTTATGATGCACTAAAAAAAGAAAATAAAAAGAATTTAAAAAAATTAGGTAAACTAATCGACGAACATATTGACTGGGGTAAAGGTCCATCTGGAAAAGGAAAAGGTAGTAAAGATAAAAAAG
>LUMJ01000132.1_pt1 | contig 26761 bp, 20 predicted proteins | sample 729631 | NCBI WGS metagenome assembly LUMJ01 (sample SAMN03860266, study PRJNA289734) | marine metagenome | biome: seawater column; feature: ocean; material: water; isolation source: Red Sea water column Station 22 - depth 500m | place: Saudi Arabia: Red Sea | collected 2011-10-15 | depth 500 m
AAAAACTATCGCGACCGTGCCATTGCCAATAAAGACAATGGAAACGAAGCCGAAAAATTGCGTGTAGATATGTGGGTTGCAGATAGAGATGGTCGTTCATCAGATGTTATTTATTTTGCTGAGGAATTAGTTAATAGATATTCTAACAGTTCCGAGGCATATGTTTTTTTGGGTAATGCCTATACGGCTGTAAAAGATTTTGATAATGCTATTGCGCAATATAATAAAGCATTAGAAATAAATTCTGAACAGTACCGTGCTTGGTGGGGTTTAGCTTCTCATCAAGTAACAATCGGTGGGAATTTAAGATTACCTAAAGAGCGTCAAACCAAGGCGTTGGCTTTGAAATATACTAAGGGTTTGGTTAAGACACGTCCAAAGGCTGCTTTTTCTTATCAACTCCGAGCCAATGTGGAGCGTCAGTATAGCGATTTCAAATCCGCAACACCAATCTATCAACAAATGGTTGAAGTTGCAGAAGAAACAGGTTCATCCTTAAAGGGTGGTGCACATAATGTGCTTGCTCATAATTACTTATTCAGCGGTGATGCCGAAATGGCAAGAGAACATTATGACAAAGCGATTGCCCTTGCAAAATCTCCCATAGCGATAGTCAACCTTACTTTTTACAAATTGTTTTCATACTTATTTCAAAGTGATTATGAGGGTGCATTGCGTATCGCTCAAGACCTTGATAATAATTTAAACACACTAGGGTTTACAGAGGCTTCATTAAACCAGCAAAAAGCAAGAGTTGAATTCAATAGGTTTTTATCTTATGCTCACAACCAACAAAAAGAAGAGGCCTATGACGCGTTAAATGCGCGGAAAGAATATGCTGCTTCCGCTATGAGCCTGATGGAAGTAGATGATGTCAGACAAAGAGACTTCGACTTCCTTAATGCTCGAAATGAAGCTTGGTACCATATACTTTTTGGAGAATACAATAAAGCGGAAGAACAGCTTGCTAAACTCTATTCTATTGCTAGTAAAATCCAAGATCCTTCTGCCCTAGATAATTATAATGCCCTATCAGGAATGGTGCGTTTATTTAGCGGAGATGCTAAGGGTGCACTTAGTTACTTTAATGATAACATTAATCCAGAAAACTATCTGTATTTCGGCTATTTTAAAGGTTTGGCATTGAAAGGGGCAGGCGAGAATGCGAAGGCTGAAGAAATTTTTCATTATATTGCGAATTATAACTTTAGCGGTTGGCCACCAGCCTTAGTAAGATCCCTGGCCATTAAGCAACTGGAGTCTTAATAAGACAATAATCTTTGATATTATTTAAAGGGCCGTAGATATACGGCCCTTTTTTATTTATAAACGAAAGGTTTTAACTTTTCAATCTAAAATTTACAGGGATTGAAATCCACACGCCCACAGCTCGTTCACGTTGTTTCGCGGGCTTAAATCGTACAATACGAATTGCATCTGTAGCTGCTTCGTCCAAACCTGTATTCGGAATACCCTTTAAGATTACTGTTTCCTTTACACGGCCTTTTTCATCAACAAAGACTTGAACTACAACCGTGCCTTCGATCCCCGCTTCCTGTGCAATCTCAGGATATTTAGGTTTAATCGGCCTTAGTGGTACGGGTGGATCATCATATGGAATAAATTTTACTCGCGGGCCCTCTGGCGGAGGTGGCGGTGCATCCCAAGCATCAAATTCATCTAAAGTGAATTCTTCTAATGTAACATCATCAGCTATGTCTTCGCTCTCAGATTCCACCGGTACGGATGGCCTTGCAGGTGGTGGTGGGCGATCAAACTGTTCTGTTTGAGGAATGTCAATTTGTTCAATAATTATTTGGATTTCTTCTTCTAATTCAACTTTGTTTGTTATTCTAGGAAATAATAAAAATGTAATAATTAATAATACAATTCCAGAAATTCCAGTAATACGAACAATAACTGGATATAAATACTTTAAGGATGCTGATTGAGCATTGCGCATATTAATCTACAGCTGTTTTTGATGAATAATTTAATTTTAGGGCATCTGCTTTTCTCAGCTCCCCATGTATTTCACTTATTAATCCCATTTTAGCACGCTCATCAGCTTTTAAAGAAATAACAAGCTGTGGATCGGCAACTCGTTTTTCATACATAATGTGCCTTATGCCATCAGAAGCATAAAGTTTATCTTCAATAGAAATTAAGCCGTCTTTTGAAACCCAAATATGAGACGTATGACGTTTTGATTTTAATTTTTCAATCCGCTTTGCCTTTGGCAGAGAAATTGGCAACCCTGAATATTCCCTTAAGACCGTTGTAACCATAAAAAAGATTAATAACATAAAAATGATGTCTGGCATTGAGGCAGTTGGAATTTCGGAGTCTAATTTTGTTTTTCGATCAAACTTCATCATTAGTTTGACTCTGCAATTGAAATTCGTGTAGCGTTTGCCTGTTTCAGTTGGTCAATTACAGCAATATAATCACTATAGGAAGTTGCTTGGTGGGCTTTTACTGAAATAATTAGTTTATCATTTTCCGCAAGTTTTTGCCTAACAGATTTAGACAGATTACGAATCTCTACACCTTCTCCGCCCAAGAGAACATTTCCTGTAGAATTAATTAAGCAATTGAGAATATTCTTTTTACTAATTTCCATTTCTTCTCCCTCGGCGGGCAATACCATTCCCAACCCTTTATCCATATCAATGGTTGTTGTTACCAAGAAGAAAATTAAAAGTAAAAAAGCAATATCTGCCATTGAGGAGGTGGGAATAGCACCTCCTTTAAATCTGCGCTTAACAGCCATATCTATATTTTATTCTTCTAGCTTTGGGCAAGTTTCTCATATTGTAGATGAAGTTGATCCAACAATTTGACGGAATTTTCTTCCATGTCAAGTATGAGCTTATCAATTCTTGAAACAAAAAAGTTTTGGAAAAATTGAATTATCATTGCAGTAATTAGACCAAATGCCGTCGTTAGCAGCGCCTGAGATATACCGCCAGCAACAACTGCTGGAGAAATATCATTTGCTGCTTTAATAGCATCAAAAGCCCCGATCATACCCACAACTGTTCCGGTAAAACCAATCATTGGCGCTACCGTAATAACCGTATTTAACCAAATCATGTTTTTTTCTAAAAATGACATTTCAAGCGCTCCGGCATTTTGTACAGCTTTTTCAACTTCACGTAATCCACGATGAAACCTTGTAAGGCCGGCATGAAACACCTCTGCAACGGGACCAGGCGTTTTATCACACAGGTCTACAGCTGCTTGAACGCTTTTTTTCTCGAGGGTCTTTGCAATTTCTTCATAAAATTTTTGCGAGTTAATAGATGACATGACTAGTGAATATGCCCGTTCTAGTGCAAATCCAAGCCCGAAGATAAGAGCGATTAGAATGGGCCACATAAATGGACCACCATCAATAAAATATTGAACCATTAATTAACCTCCAAATACGTAATGTTTCTGTATTAAAACCATCTTATATCTAAAAAGTATGATCCGATTTTAGCTCGGGAATTTAATTGTTGATTGAAGCGAATGCACGTGCTTTTCTTGTTTATATTTTTGCGCAGAATTAAAGTGAAATATTTTCTTTTTTATGTGCTGAGATCCAAAAGGCCTTCTTCTTCATTGGCGTGTATTTTTGCATATTTGGAAATCCCCATAATATTAAAGGTCTTCTCAACAATGGGTGCCAAATTACAATATGCCATTTTTCCATTAACACCCTGAAGTTCTTCAATAACCTCAATCAAAATAGAAACGCCAATACTATTTACCATTTCGGTCTTCTCCAGGTTCACTAAAAATTTTCTTCTACCTTCTGATATTTTCTGCAAACAGAGAGAAGCAATTTGCTCTCCGCCAAAATTGTTTAAATATCCATTTGTATTTAGCACAATAACTCCGTCTTGTTCTCTAACCTTCAAATCAAAATCTGACATTTTATTTATCTCCCAATTGCTTATTGTATTTAATCTTTTGTTTTGGTCATTGTTACTGTTGTTCCGCCCGACGTTGACTCAAACTCAACTGTGTCCATTAGTTCTTTCATTAATTGAATGCCCCAACCGCGCTTGCGATCTGACTTTAATTTCTCATCTATGTTTGGAATTTCAACTACTTCTTGATCAAAACCCACACCACTATCGCCAACTTTAATTATTAGCGTGTCTTCATCGATAATGTAATGAATGTAAACATTGTTATCGCTTTTTGAGTGTTCAAATGCATTAATACAAGCTTCAATTAATGCCATATTAATTTCAGCTGTTTTCATTTCATCAAGTCCCATTTGCTTTGCTATAACCTCAGCTGTTTTGGTTGCTGCTAGTTCCATATCCTGGATAACCGGTAATGTAAGTTCTACTTTAGGTTTTTGCGTCGTCATAAAATTGTTTCCTTTTTAATATTAAGCTGTTGCGGTTGGTGGTGGCGATGATAGCGGAATTTCTTTCTTCTTGCTTTGTTTTTGTCGATTTTTCTCAAAAACAACAAATGTAATATCATCGGGTGGCTGATCCCCTTCTAACCATCCATTTGCAAGCTCTACAAGTGATTTCTTAACAAGGGCTGCGCCTTTGTATGCTGTTTCTTCTATACATTCTTTTACCGCCGGATAATCAAGCAGGTTCCCGTCACTATTTGGTGCTTCCGGTAAACCATCTGACAATAATACCAAAACATCGCCTTCATCAAATGACCTGACTATTTCATCGAAGGTCTCATTTGATAGCCCACCTAACGGTAGGTTACATATTTCGATTTCTTCTACCATATTTTTTCGAGATGAATACAAATATGCTGGCGGCATTGCCGCGGCGCTAATATGGACATGATTGTCTCTAAAAATACAGACTGTAAGACTCATTCTAAGTCTGCCCGTGTCTACCCGCCGCACTACTTTATTCAATTTGTTTAATATTTGATCCGGCGAGTTGAGTTCCATACCCGCTAATCCAGCTTTTGTTATAGAAACCATCATGCCGGATTGTGACCCGTGCCCCGTCGCATCACCACAAACCGCATAAAAACTACCATCCTCCATTTCGAAAAAATCATAATAGTCACCGCCAACTTCAGTAGAGGTTTGCATAAATGCTTTTATGTCAATCCCTGCAAAATCAGGGATTTCTTGCGCAACCATTCTTAACTGAAATTCTCTTGCGTCTGCAAGTTCTTTATCTTTGCGATTTGATTCCTGGGCTTTTCTTCTATATCTATCTGCTCCCACAAAGCCAGAAGCACCTAATCCTATAAGACCAAAGAAATAAAACGTATATGCATACCATGTTTCCCAAATGGGTGGTTTTACACGCATATTAATTGAATATGGTTCATCATTCCATACGCCATCATTATTACTGGCTTTAAATTGAAAAACATATTTTCCAGCATCTAGCCCCTGAAATGCTGCAGACCTATTGTTATTATTGTTTACCCAATTACTAAGATAATTGTCTAAGGTATATTGATATTGATTTTTTATTGCTTTATTAAAAGTAAGCCCAACAAAGTCAATGTTGATTGTTTGAATGGTGTGGTCTATTGAAAATTGGTTATCTGAAAAATCTACGGGGTATTTATTGCCTTCATAGTCAATGGCTTCAATATTTGATATGGCCAACTTTGGTGCTTCACTATTCGTAACAATTAATTTGGGGTCAACTACCGTGAGGCCCGATACGCTGCCAAAATACACTTCACCTTTACTATTCATTGCAATTGAGCGATCATTGAAAATATTAGCTGGTAAACCATCAGAAATTTCAAACGACTGAAACCGGTTGTTATCTAATAATCTTGATATTCCTCTGCGAGTTCCTAACCAGACTGACCCCTCTTTATCATCAACAATTGATAGTACTGTGTTACTTGGAAGACCCTCTTGTGTAGACCAACGATCAAAATCATCAGAATCTCTATTGTAGCGATATAGTCCTTCGCCGGCAGAACCAATCCAAATGTTTCCTTTTTTATCTTCATATATTGTTTTTACAGCATTCGAAGAAAAACTTCTCTCATCATTTTCATCAAGAACATAGTGTATAGTCGTTTCCATTTTATCATCGTTAATTCTAAACAAACCATTTGATTCGGTCCCCACCCAGAGTTCATTGTTTTTATTGTCTCGCAATAGGGCGGTCGGATTTGATAAAAATTCTTTTTCTGGGGCTAAATCAAATTTATATACAGAAAATTGCTCCTTACTTTTTCTAACTGATAATTTAGCGAGTCCTTCATGGGTGGCAAACCATATAACGCTGCGATCCTCATAAATCACATTGATTTTACCCCCTAATTCAACTGCGGACTGATGATCTATTATTTTATTAAATCTCTTAAATTTATTTTTTGATGGATCAATTAATGTCACTCCCTGAAACTGGCTTGCAGCCCAGATGCGCCCATCAGCAGTAATTTCTAATGTATTTGTTTCTTCTGTTAACAAAGAATTTATATTTGTGGGGTCAGAGGTATAGTGTTTAATGAGTTTCTGATTATCAGAAAGATGGTCCAGCCCTTTTTCGTGAGATATCCACAATGAGTTATCTTTTGCAATTTTTATTGATCGAATGTTCTCACCTTTTATTTGACTGGATTCAGCTGTAAACGAAACAAAGCTTTTAGTGGATTTGATTAAATGGTTTAACCCCATTTGAGTACCAACCCATATATTATTAAAATCATCAATAAAAAGATCGTTCACATCTGCATTTGAGATGGATTCTGGTTCAATTACTTTTATTAAAACGCCGTCAGAATTCGGCTGTAATAATTGAAAATCTGTTTCGTTAAATAATCCGCTATTTGTAAAAAAACTGCTGGTATTAAAATGAACAAGCCCTGGGAACGCCAGTACATCAATCCACAAATTCCCACTGGGGTCCACAAATGCATTTTTAATATATTGGCCAAACAGATAATCCCAAGCCAAATCTTCAAACATATCGAAAGCCGCGTTGTAAAAAACCATTCCTGTGGTAGTAGACACCCAAAACCCAACCATCGAGGCTTGGGGACCAAAATCTAATATCTGATTAACTGAATATGAATTCAAAGCAGAAAACCACTGGGTGCCTGCATAGTGTGTGATGGAAAAATCACCAATATGTAATTTGTCCAAACCTCGGGGAGTACCGATATAAACATCGTTGTCTCTTACCATCAATGTGTTAATATGATTATCGGAAATATAATTGGGCTCGTTTGGGTTACCCGCTGATTTAAAACGCTGAAAGAAATCTTTCTCTTTATGATAATAATTCAATCCATTTAGGGTGCCGACCCAAAGATTGCCAGAGGTGTCAACCACAATGGGGTTAAACTGTTCTTGGTCGAATTGATTGCTTGATATTGAATACGGATCGCTAGGGTCAAAAATATAATTTTTATTTTCTCCAGTTTCTTTGTTAATGCTATACAAGCCACTGTTTTCCGTGGCAACCCATATGATTCCTTCACGATCTTGCACAACAAACGTTGGGCGACTGTCTGTGCGGAAACGCCGAAATTTGTTTTTCCCATATATATAACGATCTAATCCTTTATCGGTGAGCGCCCAAATATCGCCACTAGTATCTTTATAAATATCCCAAATTCTGTTTCCTGAAAGCGCCATAACATCAAACGGGTTTGAGTTGTAAACAGTTACATTATACCCATCATAACGATTTAAACCTTCGTTTGTACCTAACCATATAAACCCTCTTCCGTCATTACTAATTGCAGAAATCTCATTGTCTGATAATCCGTTTCTAGTGGTAATTACTTCAAATCGAAAATCATTGACATCTGCTAATAAAAGCGTGGAGACAAGGGTTACAGCAGGAATAAAATATTTAAACAGTGTTTTCATATACGAAATCGAATGGGTAATACCATTCGTACGGGCACCGCTTTCCCTTGGTGATAGCCCGGGGTAAACTTTACTTCCTTAGTAATTACACGAAGCGCTTCTTCATCAAGAGGTTTAGCTAAAGATTTAAGAATTTTTGGTTCAGTTACTTTTCCTTCAGAATCAACAACAAACCCCACATATACAACGCCCTGGATTCCCATTTCTTTCGCAACTCGTGGATATTGAACTTTCTTCCCAATAATTGCCATTCCACCTTTTATTGTGGGCATTTTCTCTGCTTTTAGATATATGCCCGTCTCATCTTTTTGTTGTGAAAAGACACCACAACTAAAAACAGTGAAAAGGGCTAGAAAAACAAATTTTCTATTCATGTGTTACCTGCGTTTTGTATTGAAAGTTATAAATGATTTGTTGAAAAAACACTCTGATTTTATTTCCGGTTATTTTAGCGGATTTCTGCTAAAAATTTTTCGGCTTCATCAAAGTGCTTTAATGCACCAATAAGCTGGTTGTCTGCAGCAACTCTAACGCCCCAAAGCTCGTCTCTGCCCCATTTTGCACCAGCTATTTCTGACTTAAGCATAATTTTTAAATAACTACTATCTTTTTTCGCCTCATTTAGATCGACACTACTATCTGCATTAATAACAGAATTCAAAAACTCATCTAACGTATTTATTGGTAAGGTCCAATTGTGTTGAAACTCACGATAATTATTTAATATTTCTAAATTGTTTTTTACAAAAGCTGTGCTCCAATTAAACAATAGGCGATTTGGGTTTGTCATAATTTTTCGCGTGGCTTCCGTAATTTCCAAATCCCAAGGAATATGAACGTCGGGCGTAATCCCGCCGCCGCCGTATACGGTTCGACCCGATCGAGTATTATAAACAGGGCGAAGACTTTTTAACGAGTCCATTTTAGTTTCACGATCTTTTTCATAAAGATCCCGATAGTAACTTTCATAGTCCCCATTATTAAAGGGGCGCTGTATCTGCCTGCCGCTGGGTGTATAATATTGTGCAATTGTTACACGAACCGCCGATCCATCGCTTAAGCCGCGCTGGCTTTGAACCAGCCCCTTACCAAAGCTGGTCTCGCCTACAACTAATCCGCGGTCTAAATCTTGAACTGCCCCCGCTACTATTTCGCTTGCGCTGGCTGACCCACGGTTTATTAATATAATGACTGAAAAATCTTCATTTCCTTTTTTAGGGGAAGCAATAAATGTTTGTTCTGCTTGTTTAGTCTTTCCTTTAGTATATACTAAAGTGTCTTTCTTAGCGATAAACAGGTTCGCAACTTCTGCGGCTTGTTCTAATATGCCTCCACTATTATTTCTTAAATCTAGAATCATCCGATTCATTCCCCGCCCTAAAAGTGCATTTATTGCCTTTCTGACTTCCGCCCCCGATTGGGAGGAAAAGCGCGTTAACCAAACATAGCCTGTACTGTTATCCAACATCACGCTTGCTCGAACACTATACAAAGGAATATTGTCTCGAATAATGGTAACATCAAAGGGTTCGGCATCGATCCTTCCTATTTTTAGATCAACCCGCGTACCTTTTTTACCGCGCAATTTTTTATAAACATCTTCTCTTTGAATCCCCCTTGCGCTTTCATTATTAATTTCCAAAACCCAATCACCGGCTTGTATGCCTGCCTTTTCAGAAGGACCTCCCATCACAGGTGCAATTACTGTGATATAATTATTCAAAATATCAAATTCGATACCAATACCCTGAAATTTTCCCCGGAACATTTCATCAATGTTTTTTTGATCCTTGGCTGAAATGAATATAGAATGTGGATCTAATTCGTCCATAATCCCTTTAAAAGCACCATCCATAAGAACTTCCATTTCTACTTCTTCATAATACAGTTGATTGATATAATATAAAATCTGGTTCATTACTTTGAATTTATTCTCAATAACAGCATAGGAATTTTTCTGTTCTGAATAAATAACCTGACTAAGTGGAATCACAAGAACCAAGCCCGCGACAAATCCCACTAGCCAACCCCATTTGGTTAGGTTTTTAAATAAATTCACTAGAAAAAAATATAGTTATAGTCCGAAATAAATAACGGTGCGGAGCGTTATTCCATGAAGAGCTGATGCGGGGGAATCGTTAATCGGAAGATGGCCATTGAGTTTCCATTTTCCACTAGCAATTGTCCCTCTATTGTATCCTGCGCTTATACGCAATCCCATCCGATCAAGAAACTGCCATTTAATAGCAATATATGGCTGAAAATTAAAAAAGGTGCCACTTAGTTCGGTCATCGTACCCGTCACATTAATTGGGCGAAGAAATTCGCTTTCATTATTATCCTTGGCTTCATCATCAAAATCAGGTCCATCAAGTTCAATCAAAACGGTATCACCGTATATTTCACCATACATGTTTTTACCAAAATTACCCCATAGGGGCGTACCAATATGTTGGTCGATTGACAGCGTATACCGCCCAATTCCCATTAAAGCGCCGGCCATTACTTCTAGGTCTCTAAATATTGGAAAAACATATTCAGTTGTCATGGCACCAAGTAAAAAACTAAGCCGTGCTTTTACTGACAAATTGTCTGAAAAATTATATAGACTATCCCCGTTAGCTTCATTACCAAAGGCTGGTTTTTGATATCCATCAACGTTATCGCGATTTGCATACATTTGGATGCCAAACACGTTGCTTGCTTGGGTAGCGCCGATCCCCGCATAACCACCCAGTCGCCAGGGCCCCGACATTTGGGCAAAGCCTTCGCCACCATAAAAGACCAAAGGTCTAGCTCCTAGCTCATCCACATTTATCCCTAAAGAATTCAGTAGAGACGCCCCTGGGACCGAATCTAAGATCATATACATTGTGCTAAAGCCAATTCCACCACCATAGGTGGTTTCAGTTGGATAAATATCCCCTTGAGCTTTTACAAGAGAGGTTACAAACATAAATACTGTAATAAATTGTTTCATCAAGTCAAAATAGGCGTTAAACAACCAGCAATCAATTTATTCCCTATGCTTTGAATATCGAAAGATAATTGTGCTTTTTTCTATGGAATATATATGGCCTTTTTCTTGATATATTCGACGGTGAGCACCTATATTGAGATGAGCATCTAGGTAAGGGTATTCATATTATCAATGTAACCTCGTCAATTTTATTCTTTCTAAAGAACTGGGAAAAGTCCTTTGTGCTTTAGGGCTTTAGTTTGTTTATTTGTTTTTACTGCTTGGTCTTTTGCCGCTAACAATCTTTACGTCTTTGGAACGTTTGATTTAAACAATAACGGCAAAAGTGAAATATTAAAACTTGGCGGACTTTCTGCGCCGTTAGAATATGTTGAATTAGATCGCGATGGTAATCACCACGCCCTTTGGACCTATGTTCCTAGTGAAGGAACGATTGTTGTCGACGCAAAGTTTAACGATTTAAACAATGATGGCATAGAAGAGCTCATCGTTGTCCAGGAATCCAACAATGATGCCGAGTGGTTAAAGGTCTTTGAGTGGAACGGGCAGGGCTTTTCTTCGAATTTTCAATCGGTTGAAAACAATGCTTTAAGGAAAAATAAAATTCGGCCTGCAAATTTATCTTTTACTTCAAACACCCACGCTGTTTCAATATCTACACCTTCACGCAGGGTAGCATTGTTTTCGCTTCAAATAAAAAACGGACAGCTGTTAAAATCAGATATACAATTTGGGACCGGCCCTCTTGTGAATAATGGATATGGACCTGTATACACCGGGCTTTTTTCCAGCGGGGATAATACGTTCGTGGCTTTGATGAGCCCTGAAGGAAATCTTCTCAAAACCGATATTGTTTCAGCTTTAAACCCCACGGAAATACTTGCATCCGATGTTTTGGTCATGAATGGTGCTCGGGTTATCTTAGGGCCCGACATACAACCTTTTGATGAAAATAAAGACGGGCAAGAAGAATTATTAGTGCCCTTTGCAACTGGGGAGGTGTATTCTCTTGCGTTTTCCGATAGCGGGCTCACCTTTACTGAAAGTAAATTAAGTCAATCGAATTTGTTTGGTATGAAATCCGCGGCGGGTGAAACTGAAATTAACAACACGCTTTTATCACGCGTTGAGAATGGGCTGCACGATTCTATATTACCAAATCCCCGCCCTGCAATCAGCGATTCGCTTTTATTGCTTGTAACAGATACTCTTTTGCTTGGAGACACTTTGAACTTATTTGTTTTACCCGATTCGGCTTCAACCTTTTACAGCTTTAACTGGCGCACCACCCCGCCTTCTGGAATGCTTTTTAACCCAAAGACATATCAAATAAAGTGGACCCCCACGCGCCACCATATTGGAGTTGTGGATGTTTCGTATGCATTAAACATACGTATTCGGGAAGACCTTAAAAGTGAAGAAGACGAGCTGGGTGATGCACATTATATATATCCTGTACTTGAGGCAAGCGATTCATCAATGATTATCCTTATTGGCGACACAATAAAACCACCCGAACCCCTTGTTTTAATCCCCCCTAGGTTCCATCGGATAAGCGTAACCACAAAAGACATTGATGAAAGCGATCGTTTTCTTTTTGAGGGCGAAACACCTTTCGGTGCCAACAGTATTAACAACAATGGTGTAATTACGATCGGCGTAACAGCAGATCTTAGCACAATAAAACAAAATAAAAGCGCTGCATTCAATTTTAAATCGTCAGGTGATCCGCCAGATTCTATAAGCACGCTTTCTTTGGTCCACGATCTTGACGCAAATCTTCTTTATGTTTCTGTTTCCCCCCCGCGAGATTCTATTACCCAATCCTTTGATCCGGAGGGTTTTAACAATCGTTTTTACAAATACCCAGAATATTTTTTTGAGGGCTTTCCACCAAGCTTGAGCATGGATTCAACAAAAACAGGTGCACTAACTTTTCCTTCATCCGACACGGTGTTTTCTGGCAACATTTCTCTTTCTTCCCCGCTTTTTAATCAAGACCACGATATTGCTATTTTTTACTTTGGTGGTCGTCCATATTCAATCAGGGGAGATATTGGTATAAAAAAAGATGGTTCCCAAAAAACAATTACTGAAATTGATTTTGATTCATCAATAACACCTCTAACAATGAACGCATGGCTGACCCCCGCAGCCCGAGACACTTTTGTTTTTCATTCTGATTCAATACCAGACACTTTAAAAACAAAAACTAGTTTTCAGTCTTTTTATTCCCCCGCTACTAAGCTCGAATATAAAACCTCACCCATAGATGAGACTGAAGACTCTTTGTCTTTTTTGCCCAAGGAACCGTCGCTTATTACCATAGACTCAATGAAAACGCCCGAACCTGCAGTAACACCAGATAGCACATGAAATTATTTAAATTCGTTTTCATCCTCTCTATAAACATTCTTGTGTCTCAAGGCTTAAAAATTACACACATGGAGGGGACGTATGATTTGGATGAAGACGGCTTTCAGGAGTTTGCCTCTGTTGAAGAAGGTTTGTTAGGAAATAAAAAATCCTCTGTAATTCGTTATTACGAGCTGGATGGGGATGGGTATCAAAAAATGGGGTGGGAATTAGATGCGCCAGATGGGCTTTTGGGCAATTTTGTAAATGTTAAATTGGGCGATCTTGATGGCGATGGCGTCCCTGAGCTTGTTACTGTTTCAAACCTTGCCGAGCTTGACCGCGATGAATTATTACAACCAATTGCGTTTTATTACTATTGGGATGGGGAGCGCTTCAGCGAAGATGCGGGTAGTGTTTTAAATTTGTCTGGTGGGAGAAACTTTGTCCGGGCACACAATTTTGTTTTGATGGACTACGATGGTGATCTGGACCAAGAGCTTGCTATTTCCTTGGGTAGTCCTTTGCGTGAAATTGTTGTTCTAGATTTAAACGATGCTGGGGAGTGGTATGTTCTGCAATCTGTAAAACCAAGCGGAATGAGTTCTGGCGTCGGTGCAATTTTTGTTGCTGCTGTTGATTGGAACCATGATGGGTATGATGAAATTATTACATTTTCACCAGAGGGGAATATTTTACGCGCACAACCCTTTTATAATCTCGGGGCGGAATTGCTCATGGGTGAAAATCAAGACACTCCAATCCCCGGACTGGATGGTTTAATACCAAATGCAATTTCTACGACTGATTGGGATAAAGACGGCCTCATAGATGTATTGTTACCATTTTATAACGGAGATATTTTTGCTTTAGCCCTCACTGATGATTTTTTATCTGTCGAAAAACTAACTATTGAAGGTGGCCCTCTTTCCAGTATGCGCGTTGCAGATTTCAATCAAGACGCCTATGATGATTTATTATTGGTGTCCGGCGACCTTAATCTTTTAACGCTTGCTCATGGCAGCATTGATGGTCTTGTTGAGTCCGAAGAATATTTTGCCTTGGAAGAAAAGGGTATAGGCGGAACCCAGGTGTTTTCAGCCCTTCCAATTGTGGTGCGCGGTATTTATACCGGCTCTGTTATTGCCGCCGGATGGGATGGTAATGAAACTGCTATTTTCATTACTGAGCTCGGCCATGGGCCAGAACCAAAGCGGCCAGAAGTAACTCAAGTTGATCCTCAGGAAGAAGACGTGCTGGATGTTTTTCCCCATATTCCAAAAGAAGAAATGCCCTTACCTCAGGTCCCAAGGCCTCTAGCAACAATGGGACAGCCTCTTCCCCTTGGTATTTTACCTCGACATGTTTTAACAGTAAACCAATCTTTTGCGTATACATTACCAGAAGAGGGAAAAAATAAATTTTATAGCTTCCGGTGGCTACAACCACCGCCAAAAGGAATGTTTTTTCATTATGATTCCCGTTCAATACGCTGGATTCCTGACGAAACACAGCTTGGTGCGTATAAGCTTGCTTACCACGTGGAACATAGGCTGGGCGAAGAGGTCGTGCCAACGGCCGCAAAAGAAGACTCCATGCTCACCTACAAGGTTATACCAAATCTAGAGGGGGGCGATGAACGTCTTTGGATTTATGTTAATGATCCGCCAATAATTGCTTCGGAACCCCTAGGAACTGAGTTTGTTGCTGGTGATACTTTTATATATAAACCTCTTATTTTAGATAGAAACCCCGATATGTCCCTTAATTTTTCGCTAGAGGTTCATCCTGAAGGGATGACCTTTGACGAGTTTGGTGTATTAACCTGGCAAACTGACTCCACCCATGTGGACGTATATGATATTAGATTGGTGGTTAGTGATGGTTTTGATCGAGCAACACAAAACTTTTCTCTATTCGCCCGCGCAGGGGTTAAAATTTTATCTGAAGCTTCCATTAACGCCACGGTAGATGAGCCTTACCAGTATAAGGTGGAGATTTGGCGACCTGATTTAGAGCACATCCTTACTTTCGGCCTTACTGAAATGCCCGAAGGAATGACAATTAATGATGTTGGATTGATTTCTTGGACGCCCGCGGTTTCACAAATTGATACGCAACATTTCACCGTGAAAGTAAGTCATGGCGTTGCGCGCGACTCTCAGAGGGTTTCTCTATATGTTAACCATCCCCCCATTGTAAATGATGCGCCACTCAAAATGAATGTTATTAATCTTGGGGAAGAATACCGGTTTCAGCTTGGAATATCTGATCCAAACACTAAAGATGATCTAATCTACACGGCCCTTGAAATGCCTGAAGGAATGCGGATGGATCCTTATTCTGGTATGATTGTTTGGGAGCCAACCCGTGAAAATATTGATTTTTCACATCTAGCTCTAGAAATAAGCGATGGTCGCGCAACTAGAAAAATTGAAGCGGATTATTTTGTTAATGCCCCAATTAACATTGTTTCTATTCCTCCCATGCAGGGGGCCGTTGGAGAAACTTACCAATATCAGATTATGTCTTCTGATATGAACCGCGGCACCTTGCTTCCGTATAATGAAGTGGTATCACTATTCTCAACAGAAAATTATCGTATTTATTCTATCCAAATTAGTGATGATGTTTATATAGAAAACATTGATCGTTATCTTATGGATTGGCAGAACTCAGAGGCTGTTTATCTAACAGAATCGGATGTTTTAGATACGTTGTCGCTTGAGGTTTCTCGTTTAAATATAAAAAAATATGTTCATTCTGTTTTTTGGGAAAACGACCGACTAAACATTATAATAGAATCCATTGATGATCGCACCGTAGCCATAAAAGATATCCTTTGGGAATTTTTTCAAGGCAATAAGGGTCGGCCCCCCAAAATTGTGGCAAGAAAGTTGAGCCCTATAAAATATACATTATTAGAATTTCCTGACGGTATGGAGGTGGATGAATATACCGGCACTATTTTATGGACGCCCTCTATAGAACAAATTGATAATCAACGAGTGTCATATCTTGTTTCAGACGGCTATACAAAGGATGAACAGTCTTTTAATGTGTATGTAAACCATCAACCTATTATTGTTTCTAGCGCTCCGGTGTCGGCCATGGTTGGTGAAGTTTTTAAATATCAAATACAAGTTGAAGATAAAAACACCGACGCTGATTTACTTTTTACTTTGCTCAAGGCTCCCCAGGGAATGCAAATGAGCCGGGGTGGAAAGGTCGTTTGGATACCAAAGTCCAGTCAAATCAATGAAAACTTTTTTACTTTTCAGGTCTCTGATGGTTACAACAATGATTCACAGAATGGAAAAATATATGTGAACATTAATCCTAATATTATTTCTACGCCGCGACCCGTTGCCCTTACCGGACATCAATATAAATATCGGGTCGTGGCGGAAGATTTAAATAAAGACCCCGTGGCTTATAAAGCAGTTAAGCTACCAAAACATTCTACCTTTAACCGGAAAACAGGTGTTCTTTCCTGGAAGCCGCGACCGAATCAGCGCGGTCCCAATGATATTGTTTTAATTGCATTAGATGCGCGGGGCGCTGTGACTTCACATGAATTCCAAATACATGTGTTCGAGGATCCCAGCGCACGACAAATGATTAATGCTGGGTGGCCTTTATTGCTTTCATTTGTGGGCGTAATTTTTGCGTGGGGTATGGCACAGATATAATTAAATCTAAAGATCAATAATGTCCATTACTTTTTTTTCGTCCTTCGGACTGAGCTTAAACTCAGCATCTATACTATAAATATCAATCCCAGATAAATCCAGCTGTGAAAGCTTAACCATGTCTTTGGTTGTTGTAACAACCATCTTAGCTGCTGAGTTTATTGTTTTCTTTTTTGCTTCTTCAATATCCGCTTGAGTATAATCATAATGATCTATAAATGTCATGTTCTCCACAACATAAAATCCGGCGTTCTCTAGTGTTTTAATGAATCCTTCGGCGTCACCAATGGCTGAGATGGCCATTATTTTTATCCCTTTATTAACCTCTTTTTTTTTGCCATCAATCGCTGTTGGCCGACCGCTTATTAACTCGCTCTGGAACCACGGGCGCTTGGTTTGTTTAGCCATAGCAATCAAAAACGCGGCTGGTTTTTTTATATTTGACTTTGTAAATATCAAAATGTCGGCACGCTTTAAGCTCATCCATGGTTCTCGTAAAAACCCATAGGGAAGCAGTTTGTGTTCAGCGCGCGTATCCTGACTGTTAATAAGCACAATGTCTATATCCCGCTCTATCGCTCTATGCTGAAAGGCATCATCCATAATAACTACATCAGGTTTAAAGTTTTTTATAAGAAACATTCCCCCTCGATGTCTGTTTGAATCTACGACGATCGGAACGCCGGGCAGTTTCTGAGCGATTAGGGTTGGTTCGTCACCAAAATTTTTCCAATCATCTACTTGTTTTTCCCCATCTGTAACAAGTTGTGTTCCAGCTGTTTTTCGGCCATAGCCCCTGCTTAATACCCCGACATTCAATCCTTTTTTTAAAAATAGTTTTGCTAAATATATTACCGCTGGGGTTTTTCCCGTACCTCCCGCTGTAATATTTCCAATGCTTATAACCTTTGCAGGGAGTTTTCTAGATATAAAAAATCCAAATGTATAAAAAACATTTCGCCAAAACAAAACCCCCCAATACAACATTGCTAAAGGAAAAAGGGCATATCGTAATCTTGACTCAGTTGGTCGTTTCCATTCCGACACGGCGCCTGACCTCTTTCTCCAATTGGTTTAATTTTTCTTCAAGTTTATGGATACAGTCCTCAAAACTATCTGTTTTATCAAACATCAGTGGCTCTCCATATATTTGAACGATTTTCCCAAACGGTTTTGCTAAATAAAAGGTGTCCCAGTTTTGAAACGACCAGCGCTTTGTGGATTGTCCAGCAGCGGGTACCACAATCGCTCCTGTTTTTTGTGCTGCACTAATTGTCCCAGCCTTCGGTTTCTTCGCAGGCCCCTGAGGGCCGTCCGGTGTTATTGCAACAACATTACCTGGTCTTTTTAAAACGGTCAACATTTCATTATATGCTTTTTTACCACCATCTGTTGATGAGCCCCGTATTAGCTTCCACCCCAATTTTTCTCCTGTTAGCGCTGCAATTTCCGCGTCCGGATAGTGGTTTCCCGCCATGCCATAAAACTGGTTTTTTGCTAAATTCATAAATACGGTTAAGAAAGAATTGTGCCAGGCCGCTATAATAACGGTTTGCCCTTTCTCAATCGCTAGTTTATAGTGCTTTTCGCCTTCTAATTCCCAGCGGTTGGTGTAATAAAAAAACCGAAGCGTCAAAGAACCAAGTTTTTTTCCAAACCAAACAAGCAGTCGGTTTTTTAACCTTCTTTCATTTTGTGGATTAGCCATGGGTCGTTCTTTGTAAAATAAGCTTTGCCGCTCGATCATATGCTCCTGGGAGGCCTAATCGCCTCCTAACTTCTTCGTAACCCTCTCTCATTTTCAATCTCTCATTTCTATTTTGCAAGAGCAATTTAATCGCGGTAGAAATGTTTTCTGCTGATGCTTTTTCTTGTAAAAATTCTGGCACTATTTCTCTACCCACAATCAAATTTGCCATTGAAATAAATGGTGCTTTGTTTATTTTTTTTGCAATTTTCCCTGATAGATAAGAAAGCTTATAACAAACCACTTCCGGCGTATCTAACACAGCACATTCTAGGGTTGCTGTGCCTGAGGCGGTCAGCGCCACCGTTCCGTGGGCCATCGCTGCCCTAATGTCTTCTTTTTCATATAACAAATTTTCCATCACATTGGGGAGGCTTACCCCACTTGCTTTGCCAACAAGAACTTTCAATTCTGGCATGTCTGAGCGTAGGATATCAACCGTTCTACAATAAATCGGCCATAGTTTATCAATCTCCTGCTGGCGGCTTCCTGGTAAAAGGGTAAGAATGTCGTCTGATTTAGATAAGCCGTGTTTAGATAAAAACTGTTTTTTATTGGTCTCGGGTCCCACAATATCAGAAAATGGGTGACCAACAAAATCAGCAACAACCCCTCGAGCTTCAAACCAGTTTTTTTCAAAAGGAAAAATTGATAGCGACTGATCAATATATCGCTCAAAAACTTTGATTCTTTTTTCTTTCCATGCCCATAGTTGCGGTAAAATAAAATACGTAATGGGAATTCCCTGCTCTGCGTTCTTTTTTGCTAATCGCAAATTAAATCCTGGGTAGTCAATCAAAATAATTCTGTTTGGTCTAAGTTTTTTTAATTTGTGCAGTGACCGATTCATTGCGGTCAGCATAAACGGTAGGCGCACAATCACTTCTGAAAACCCAAGAATGCCCAGTTGATCTGTATGATACATTATTTCTAGGCCTTCTTTTGTCATCCCATCGCCACCGTGACCGACAAAGCGACTTTCTGGTTTTACTTTTTTTATCGCGCGCATTAGCGATGCGCCGTGTGCGTCTCCCGACGTTTCCCCCGCAACAATAAAAAAGGTGATTGGGTTCGGTTTATTAATCATTATATAATTGTTTGGCCTAATGGTCTTTATGTTATAAAAAAACTTGTGTGCGGAGAACGATAAGAAACAGAATAAAAAACACATTTTGTATTGTGCGTTTTTCAGTTCTGATACTTTTTATAATGCCCCTTGGGCTTCGGTGATCCGATCCGCGCCATCGAAATATCCGCGGGAATACGGACGGCACATTGTTTTTATATGTTTGATATTCTTTTCCAAACAACTCATCCAGTTTTTCTTCTTCCAGTGCAATAATAAGAGAGTATTGAACAATAAAAAATGCGAGGGTTGTGGCAATCATTAGCCAAACATTTGCAGCCCCTGCTATAAAAACAATCCCCATATACATAAACATATTACCAACATACAGCGGATTTCTGACAAAAGCGTATGGTCCCGATGAACATAGTTTTTTTGCCCCCACATTTCTCGTTCTTGTTTCGCCGCCAGCATATGAAACAGACCAAAGCCGTATTGTTTCGCCCATCAATAATAACAGTGTGCCCGTGTACGCATATGCAGGGTCGGGGCGCGCAAAATATATAATCATTATTCCTATTGGAATTGGGGTATAGCTTCTATATTTGAAAAAAAATTGTCGGATATCCATTAATGTAAATCTTCTAATATTTTATCGTGGATTCGAATCGCAACCCCTAAAGCATCTCTTCCTGCTTTTCCATCAACAATTGGTGTTTCTTTCCCCTGAACAGAGGCAACAAAGTTTTCCAGTTCCATTTTCAAGGCGTCTTGTTTTTTAATTGCCGGTTTTTCATAAAAAATTTGCCGGTGCTTACCTTTTGATTTTAATGGGGCCGACATTATTGCCGTAGGGTCTGTTTTGCTCGCATCCATTACTTTATAGACCTCAGTAAGGCCGATTAAAAAATCAATTGTTATATATAAATCCTGCTGAAACACTTTCATTTTTCTCACTTGGTCTTTTGCAACTCGGCTGGATGTAATACTGGCGACTGTACCGTTTTCAAACCGCATTCTTGCATTAGCAATGTCCACGGAATCTGTCATGATGGAAACACCGCTTGCGTGGATTTGTTTTACCGGCGACTTAACAATTGCCAACACCAAATCTATATCATGAATCATTAGGTCTAACACAACAGGAACCTCGGTTCCTCGGATCATATAGGGCGCAAGTCTTTGCACTTCAATAAACTTTGGATTAATATCAAAGTTCGCTAACGGAAGCAAGGCAGAATTAAGACGCTCGACGTGTCCCACCTGAATGATGACATTCTTTTCTTCAGCTAAGGCAATTAATTCGTTTGCTTCTTCTACTGTTTCTGATATCGGCTTTTCAATAAAAACATGTTTTTCTTTTTCTATACAAATTTTCGCAGTTTCGCTGTGGTTCCGCGTGGGCGTTACAATAGAGACGGCGTCTACTTTCTCCAATAGTTTCTCAAGAGATTCAAAAGGTTTTGTTTTAAACCTTAATGCTGTTTCGGTGCGCTTTTGTTTATTAACATCATAAACACCCACAAGTTTCGAGCAACCAAGCCTTGAAAAGTGTTTTGTGTGGTGATGTCCAAGATGGCCTAAGCCAACAACGCCAATTTTAGTTGTTTCGTCCATGTGCTTAATAACAGATCGATCTAAAGACAGAAAATTACAGCAGATGTTTTATACATCGTTAAAAGTATAAACCCTTGCATTTCATTTCATGTGGGGGCAATTTTCCGAAGAGAAATCTAAAGTTCTTCTTATGATTAGGGTGTTTTTTTATTATGAGTGAAAACATTAAAATTTTTGTTGGGCTCCTAGTCCCTGGTGCAGCCGCCGCTGCTTTGTTTTTTGCTGTTTTTTCCGAAAATTACGTTTTGGGAATCTTTTTATCAATTTTTGGGATTGCTTCCTGGTTAATCTATACTATCATTGTGAAGTCTTACTGGCCTCAAATAACTGGGAATATAATTATTGTTTTTGGTGCGCTCCTGGCCCTTTCGGTCTTCTTAGACGTCGGTTTAGAACAAAACATGTTCGGTGGTCTGAATGTTCAATCTGAGGGCCTAGCATATTCAACAATATTGCTTTTTTTCTCTATTTTGCTGGGTGTTTTATTTAAAAAAACAACCCCAATGGTTTCTGCCTCTATTACACAAAAAAGTTCTCACACGCCCGTCGCCGCCCCCCCAACAGCCGATAGTGTTTTGGAAAAAAACGAAGACAATTCGGATATGTCCGATTATTATATGGAAAACGATCCTGATGCTTTAGGCTACGGCGACGAATATTTTCCAGGATATGGTGAATATTTTCAAGAAGACTACGAAGAATAACCCCTTTTAATTCGCGGAAAAAGACAGCTCTCTCCTTAATTCCTTTACAAGATTGCCAATTCGTTGGTCTTTTTTTGTTTTATCTTCCATAACTCTGTATGAGTGCAATATGGTTGAATGATCTCTTCCGCCAAAATACATTCCCAGGCTAACCAATGGGGTCCCTAAAATCTCGCGACATAAATAAATTGAGATTTGGCGTGCTTCAGCAATTTCCATTTTTCTACTTGTCCCCACAATGTCTTTTTCCTTTATGCGTGTTGTTTCAGATACGCGACGAACAATTTCCTCTGCAGTTATATCATAAATAGCGCTTGAGCCGAGCCGCTCTTTAACAACCTTTTTTGCAAGGTGAATATCAATTTCTTTTTTAGCCAGAGAGGAGTGTGCAAGAAGGCGTATTATTGTGCTTTCTAATTCTCTTACGTTGTTTTTTATGTGTGTGCCTATAAGCTCTATAATGTCATACGAAAGTTTTAGTCCGTTCTGCTCAGCTTTTTCCATAACAATAGCTACGCGGGTCTCGAAATCTGGTGGCTGTATATCAGCAGAAAGGCCCGAACTAAAACGAGAAAGAAGGCGGTCTTGCAAACCAACCATTTCTCCGGGATACCTGTCCGCTGTCATGACAATTTGTTTTCCTGCCTGAAAAAGCTCATTAAACGTGTGGAAAAACTGCTCTTGAGTTTGTTCTTTTCCTTGAAAAAATTGAATATCGTCAATTAAAAGAATATCTGTGTTTCTATAAGATTTAGAAAATTCCACAGTTCGATTCTTCTGGATAGAGGATATAAAATCTAAAGTAAATTTTTCACTTGATGCACAAACGACGCGCTTGTTCTTTTCCCCTTTAAAAACCTTGTTTCCTATGGCGTGTAAAAGGTGCGTTTTCCCCAAACCAACACCACCATAGATTACAAGGGGGTTAAAAGACTGCTTTCCTGGTGACTCAGCCACATTATTAGCGGCAGCTTTCGCAAATTGATTGTTTGAGCCCTCTATAAATGATGAGAGCGTATATTTTTCATTTAATTGTTTATTTTTATTGTTATTATATTGGTTGTTTCTAGCCGCGCTTTGGTCTTCAGGGGTTGTACGCACAACGCTCTTTCTTCCTTCGGGCGAAACTGTATATTTTATTTTAACTTTCCCCCGGTAAACAGACTCCACCTCTTGTTTTATTGTGTCTTTATAATGAGTGTGTATCCATTCAAAGAAAAATTGGTTAGGAACCTCCAATACAAGCTCTTCCTCGCTTAATCCTATTGATTTTATTGGATCAAACCAGGTGGAGTATGCATGTTGTGGTTGAGCGGTTTTTAATTGTTCTTTAGATTTTTTCCAAAGCTCTAAATGATTCATTCTTAAGTTTTCCACATGTTTTCCACAGTTGCGACTTTCTCAATTTAAACTGTTTTTTTATAACACAACAAACTCATTTTCGTTTCTTTTTTGTATTGTGGTAGTTCAACGCCCCCTTGTCCATTTCATTTTGTCTTGTTTAATAATCTTGGGTACCTTCATCGGCTAATTTTGGAGCAATTATGAAGCGCACATATCAACCTAGCAAAAGAAAAAGGAAAAACAAACACGGTTTTCGCTCAAGAATGTCTACTGTTGGGGGTAAAAAAGTACTTGCCCGCCGAAGAAGGCGCGGAAGAAAAGCGCTTTCTGCATAAAATCGTCTTTAAATGGCTTTTTTAGGAAATATCGTCCGCAATTTCTTCATTTATATAGTTAAGCTCTATCGTGCGGCCCTTTCTCCCTTGCTCGGTTCAAATTGCAAGTTTCACCCTACTTGTTCACAATATTGTATTGACGCTTTCGAGTCTTTACCGGTTGCGCGGGCATTGTTTTTATCTATTAATCGCGTCCTGCGCTGTAATCCCCTCTCGTTGGGCGGGCCTGACCCGGTACAAAAATAGATGGACCGAAACACTCTTTTCGCCTTTGCTTTGATTGCTGTGGTTCTTGTGTTAACCCCCTGGTACATGAGCCTTGTTGCCCCACCCCCAGAGCCGACCCCCTTAGACAGCTTGTCTACGCCACCACCTGGCGAGTTGCAAAAAAACAAAGAAGCGCCGGAACCCACAAATCAGCTTTTAGGCCTGGTTGACCCTTCCCGCGCCTCCTCTGTTCCCATAAAGATCATAAGCATAGAAAACGGTCTTTATTCGGCAGAAATCAGCAACGTGTCCGGCGGTTCTTTTTCCTCTTTTGTTTTAAAGGACTATATTAAATACGATTCTTCTTATGTAAATATTATTGATGCGCTGAACACTCAAAATCTTGTTGTTCATTTTGTGTCTTTGGACGGTGATCTCGTTTCTTTAGATCACCCTTGGACCGTTATCAGCCCGGGATCTCAACGTTCTATCCTCAAAAAACAACAAACAATTGTTTTTGAAACATCTTTTAACGGCCACGCTATTAAAAAGAGTCTAACTTTTTTTCCAGATACATATATAATTGATTTGGAAATTATTTTTGAGAGCCCCGAACTATACGTTTCTCGTGGAGGCTACACTCTTTCCTGGACCGGAGGCTTAGCTCCATCAGAAAAAAACATCAAGGACGACTACACATATTTTAAGGGCTATGCGCTTTTGGGTGATGAGCTTTTGGGCGGTAACGCCGAAGATGGCCCTGGCGCAGAAGAAAAACAATCTGGCACAACAAGGTGGACCGCGACAAAAACTAAATATTTTATTTCTGCAATTATACCGTCGGTTCCCGGCGTTGGTGCTGTTGTTTCTGGTTTGCTTGACGGAAATCGCCCCTTGTTTACAACACGACTAAACCAAAACACTTCCGCGGGCGGCAGCTTTAGCCTATATATCGGCCCCTTAGAATATAACAGGGTTAGCTCTTTGGGCGTTGGCTTGGAAGACACAATGAACCTTGGCTGGGCCCCAATTCGTCCACTGGGTCGGCTTATAACGTGGTCTTTAACAAAAATGTTTCAAATAATTCCAAACTATGGTTTTGTCATCATCCTTTTTGCCGTTATTGTAAAAATATTATTAAACCCGCTTACTAAAAAAAGCTTTCAGTCTACTCGACGAATGCAGGACCTACAGCCAAAAATTCAGGTCCTAAAAGAGAAACATAAAAATGACCCTAAAAAATTAAACGCTGCACAGGCAGAGCTGTTTAAGGCTGAGGGAGTAAACCCCCTTGGGGGCTGCTTGCCAATGCTATTACAAATGCCAATATTGATCGCTTTTTTTACTATTTTTCGATCTACAATCGAGTTTCGCGGTGCTCCCTTTTTTGGGTGGATTACAGACTTAAGCGCCCCAGACACCCTAACCACTATTGCCGGTTTTCCCATAAACGTTTTGCCCTTTCTAATGGGGGCTACAATGTTTCTTCAGCAAAAGCTTATGGCCTCGCCCACTGGCGGCGCACAACAAAAAATGATGATGTATTTTATGAACGTGTTTTTTCTTTTTATTTTTTACACTTTTCCGTCAGGGCTAAATCTATATTATTCTGTTTTCAACGTTTTGTCAATTGTTCAACAAAAATACCTAACCCCTAGCCCAGAAAAAAGCCCTTCAAAAACAATAAAGAAAATTAAAAAATGACCCTGGGCGACACTATCGTTGCCCCCGCAACTCCCTTTGGCCATAGTGGCGTTGCCGTTATCAGGATTACTGGGCCTATGTCTTTTTCTATTATACGCCGCCTGTCAAAAAAACATCGCTTTACTAATCGCCTTGCAACCGTTTGTTCAATAATAGACTCTGATGGAAAAACCAGGCAACCCCACCACCGTACAGTATATTACGTCGTCTGCCTGCGCTGCTGGCGCTCGAGCAGCAGAGGGGGGTGAGTTCACAAAAAGAGCTTTTATAAATGGAAAGCTTGATCTGGTTCAGGTCGAAGCCGTTGCTTCGCTTATAGATTCAAAATCTATTGAAAACACTCGGCACCAACAAAAAATATTACGCGGCGCGCTATCCCGCTCTATAAACAATATTCGCACAAGCCTTATTTCTCTTTTGGGGCAGTTGGAACACCAAATGGATATAGACGAAGAAGATTGGCCCAACGATCCTCCTTCTTGGTTAATTGATGGGGTTAATTCAATTTATTCAAAGGTACGACATTTTAAAAAATCTTCCCGCGTGGGTCGGTTGTTAAATCGCGGGGCAACTATTGTCCTTGCCGGGCCCCCAAACGTTGGGAAATCAACCCTATTAAACGCCCTTACAGAATCAAGCCGCGCAATTGTAAACAGTGAGCCCGGAACGACACGTGACACCGTTGAGGGAGAGGTCTTAATGGGTGGTGTGCCTGTTCGATTTGTAGACACCGCTGGTTTGCGAAAGGCCGGGAGCGAAGTTGAGAAGGAGGGCATCCGCCGAACAAAAAGTCTTTTAAAGCGGTCAGATTTGATTATCTCTTTAACGGACAGACTAAACACAAAACACCTTGGGGGCTCTAAGGTTCCAACGCTAAGCGTTGTTAATAAATCCGACTTGCGATCTAAAAATACAAAAAAAGAAGGTGTTATACATATATCAGCACAAACAGGAGACTGCATAGTTGGGCTAAAAAGAAAGATTTCACAACGGCTTGGCATTAACAAGATATCAACAGAAGCTCCTTATTTGTCCACCTCCCGTCAACAGGCCGCCATGACGCTTTGCTCTGATGCAATGCTGCGCTCACAGTCTCTTATTAAAAACAACCACCTAGACATAGAAATAATTGCCTTTGAGCTGCGCGATGCGCTTAATTCCGTAGATTCGTTG
>LUMJ01000193.1_pt1 | contig 26683 bp, 33 predicted proteins | sample 729631 | NCBI WGS metagenome assembly LUMJ01 (sample SAMN03860266, study PRJNA289734) | marine metagenome | biome: seawater column; feature: ocean; material: water; isolation source: Red Sea water column Station 22 - depth 500m | place: Saudi Arabia: Red Sea | collected 2011-10-15 | depth 500 m
GGCTAGATTGGTAGCTAATCAAATACGTGGTAAACAAGTAGAAGAAGCTTTAGATATTCTAAGTTTTGACCTTCAAAAATCAGCTCCAATCATCAAAAAAGTATTGGAATCTGCTATTGCAAATGCTGAACATAATCAAGGCTTAGATATTGATAGATTATTTATCTCAAAAATACTTGTTGATGAAAGTTTCACAATGAAACGGATAAGACCACGTGCGAGAGGAAGAGCAGATAGATATCTAAAACGTAACTGTAATATCAAATTAACATTGGAGGAAATAAATTAATTATGGGACAGAAGGTACATCCAATAGGTTTTAGGCTTGGTATAACCAAAGAGCACACTTCTCATTGGTACGCTGAAAAATCTAAATATACTGAAAATTTACTTAAAGATAATGAAGTAAAGGAGCATTTATTTTCAAAATTAAGTCATGCTTCCGTAAGTCGGATTGAAATAGAGAGAACAGCTGATAATGCAAGAGTTTTAATTCATACCGCAAGACCCGGTGTAGTTATTGGGAAGAAAGGTGAGGATATCGATAAGATGAGGGAAGAGGTAACTTTAATGATGGGCATTCCTGTTACTTTAAGTATTCAGGAAATTAGAAAGCCTGATCTAGACGCGAAGCTTTTAGCTGATAACGTGGCACAACAACTGGAAAGAAGAGTTATGTTTAGAAGGGCCATGAAAAGAGCCGTTCAAAATGCAATGAGACAGGGAGCTCAAGGAGTAAAGATTAGGGTTGCTGGTAGATTGGGTGGAGCTGACATAGCTAGAGCAGAATGGCACAAGGAGGGAAGAGTACCACTTCATACTCTTAGAGCAAATGTAGATTATGGCTTGTCAGAAGCAAAAACAACTTATGGAATCATAGGAGTTAAAGCTTGGGTTTTCAAAGGGGAAGTTTTAGACAAGAAATCTAAAGATAATAAAGAAAAGTAGTGGATTAATATGTTTCAGCCTAAAAGAACAAAATACAGAAAACAACAAAAAGGGAGAAATAAAGGTAATGCTTTAAGAGGAAGTAGTATTAGTTTTGGGACTTATGCTCTCAAAGCTACTTCTCGTGGAAGTCTAACTTCAAGACAGATAGAAGCAGCCAGAAGGGCAATGACAAGGAAAGTAAAAAGAGGTGCAAAAATATGGATAAGAGTTTTCCCAGACAAACCTATAACAAAAAAACCTCTAGAAGTAAGACAAGGAAAGGGTAAAGGTAATGTTGAATATTGGGTTTGCCCAATCAAACCAGGAAAAATTCTTTATGAAATGGAAGGAGTTGATGAAGATTTAGCCAGAGAAGCTTTTGCTCTTGCTTCTTCAAAAATACCTGTTTCTACTAGTTTTGTAAAAAGGACTTGAAAATGGCTAAGAAAGAATCTTTTTTATCAAAAATAAGGGGAGAATCTTCAAATTTAAACGAAGAAGAGGAGCTAAAAAAAGAATTATTAGACTTAAAGATCTCTCTTTCTTCAGGTCAATTAAAGGAAACTCATAAGATCAAAGAAATTAGGAAATCTATAGCTCAATTAAAAACAATTCAGAAAGAAGCTTTAAAAGAACAGAACAATGACGGATAAAAATAGTAGAAAAATTACTGGTAAAGTTATTAGCTCAAAAAGAGATAAGACCATCACCGTTTTAGTTGAGAGGAAAGTCAAGCATCCAATCTACAAAAAAATATTAAGAAGGTCCTCAAAAATACAGGCTCATGACGAAGTAAATGAATGTTCAATGGGGGATGTGGTTACTATTCAAGAAACTAAACCTATTTCTAAAACTAAAAGTTGGAAGTTAGTGGGTATAGAAAAAAGAGTTAAAGATATTAGTTAATAAAAATGATTCAAGAACAAACATATTTAGAAGTTGCAGATAACAGCGGGGCTAGGAAACTTATGTGTATAAGAGTTCTAGGGGGCTCTAAAAAAAGATATGCCAAGGTAGGAGATATTATTAAGGTAACTATCAAAGAAGCCATACCTACAGGAAGAGTTAAAAAAGGTGAAGTTATAGATGCAGTAGTTGTTAGAACAAAAAATAGATTAAGAAGGTCAGATGGTTCTGCTATTAGATTTGATGAAAATGCAGCTGTTCTTATTAATGCTCAGAAACAACCTATAGGAACAAGAGTATTCGGGCCCGTGTCTAGGGAATTGAGAAGTGAAGAATTTATGAGGATTATCTCTTTAGCACCAGAGGTTTTGTAAACCATGATTAAGATAAAAAAAGGGGATGAAGTAATAGTTATTGCTGGTAAGGACAAAGGTAAGCAAGGTACTGTTTCCTCTTTGGAACCAAATGGAAAATGTTTTGTTAGTGGTGTAAATATGGTGAAAAGACATACAAAGGCCAATCCTCAAGCAGGAGAACAGGGTGGAATTGTTGAGAAAGAATCTTTGATAGATATTTCAAATATTTCCATTTTTAACCCTTCTTCTAAACAAGCAGACAAGGTAGCTATAAATATCTCAGAAGAAGGTAAGAGGATAAGAGTTTATAAGTCTTCAGGTAAGGAAATAAAATAATGCTTTCTCTAAAAGAACACTATTCAGACACTGTAATAAATGAGTTAAAACAGACTCTCAAATTGTCTACTGGGATGGCTGTACCAAAAATTACTAAGGTGACTATAAACATGGGAGTTGGTGAGGTAATAACAGATAAGAAAGTTTTAGAAAATGCGGTTGAAGATTTAACTTACATAAGTGGGCAAAAGCCTTTGATAACTAAAGTAAGAAAATCAGTGGCTAATTTTAAAATAAGAAATGGGATGCCAATTGGTTGTAAGGTAACACTTAGAGGAGATCGTATGTACGATTTTCTTCAAAGATTATTAGGTATTGCTATTCCCAGAGAAAGAGACTTTAGAGGCTTAGATGTTAGCTCTTTCGACGGCCGTGGAAATTATTCTATAGGAATAAAAGAGCACATTATTTTTCCTGAAATTGATTACGACAAAGTAGACAAGATAAGAGGAATGGATATTTCTATTACCACTTCGGCTACAAGTGATCATGAAGGTGAGTTGTTGTTAAGGGCATTAAAATTCCCTTTTAAAGATTAGAGGTTGATATGGCGAAAGCATCAATGATTGCAAGAGAAAGAAGAAGAGAAAAAACGGTTCTTCGTTATTCTAAAAAGAGGACTGAGTTAAAAAAGATAATCAAAAATCCTAATAGCTCAGATGAAGAAAGAACAGAGGCTCAAATTAAATTACAAAAGCTTCCTCGAGATGCTAACCCTATTAGATTGCAAAGAAGATGTGCAATAACAGGTAGGCCTCATGCTGTGTATAGAAAATTTGGATTAGGAAGAAATAAATTAAGAGAATTAGCTATGAAAGGAGATATCCCAGGATTAGTTAAATCTAGTTGGTAGAAAACATGAGTATGCAAGATCCAATATCAAGCCTTTTAACTGGAATTAGAAATGCACAGGCTAGAAAGAAATCAGAAATTGTTGTTCCTTCTTCTACAAAAAAAATTGCTCTATTAGAGTTATTGGTTAGAGAAGGATACATTGACTCTATTACCTTAGAAGAAGGAAAAAAGCCCCTAGTCTCAATTCTCTTGAAATATCATGAAGGTAAACCAGTAATAAGAGAGATTAAGAGATTGAGTAAACCTGGACTAAGAGAATATGTGGGAAAAAAAGATATCCCTGAAATTAATGGAGGATTGGGCATTGCAGTTGTGTCTACAAGTAAAGGGTTGAAGACCGATAAGGAAGCTAGAGAGGCTGGCCTGGGTGGTGAATTACTTTGTTCAGTATTTTAATTTATGGCTAAGACGTTTTTAAAACCAATTAATATACCCTCAGAGGTATCTTTATCCTGTGAAGATAAATCTATTTCAGTTAAGGGTAAATTAGGTGAGCTCGAATTAAACGTTCACTCTGATGTAAATTTTTCATTAGAGACTGAAAGTATTTCATTTTCTCCTTCGAACAACGAGCCTGAAACTCTAGCTTTAACTGGAACCATGAGAGCCCTAACAAAAAATATCATAGAAGGAGTATCCTCTGGATACGAAAAAAAACTAGAAATAAATGGTGTTGGTTACAGAGCTAAATTATCAACTAATAAATTAGAATTAAGTCTTGGCTTCTCGCACCCAGTAGAGTACCAATTGCCAGAAGGGGTTACAGCTGAATTACCAAGCCAAACCGAGATAGTTTTAAAATCAACAGACAAACAGAAGATTGGTCAAGCTGCAGCTGAAATAAGGAATTTTAGACCTCCAGAACCATATAAAGGTAAAGGAGTGAAGTACAGCGATGAAATAATCAGAAGGAAAGAATCTAAGAAAGCATAAATATGAGTAAAAAGAATATATCAAGGTTAAGAAGAGCAAGAAAAACTAGATCAAATGTTAGGACAAAGGATATTCACAGGCTAACAGTTTTCAGGTCAAGCAAGCACATTTATGCTCAAGTTATGTTAAATGATGGATCAGAGGTAATTACTGCAGCCTCTTCAAATGAATCAGATGTTAAGAGTAAGAACAATGGAAATATTAAGGCTGCTTCGAAAGTAGGCAAATTGATTGCTGAAAGATCTTTAGAGCAAGGAATAAAAAAGGTTGCTTTTGATAGAGCAGGGTACAAGTTCCATGGAAGAGTCAAGGCACTTGCAGAAGCAGCTAGGGAAGCCGGATTGTCATTTTAGATAAGGATTAGGAATGGAAAAAAACATAACAAATGAAAGTATTGGCTCTGAAGTTCTAGAAGAAAAACTAGTACAAGTAAATAGAGTAGCAAAAGTTGTAAAGGGAGGAAGGATATTTGGTTTTACTGCTGTAACTGTTGTTGGCGATGGGAATGGAAAAGTTGGTTATGGTAGAGGAAAAGCCAGAGAGGTTCCTATAGCTATTCAGAAAGCCTTGGATAACGCCAGAAGAAATATGGATTCTATAGAATTAAAAGGAAACACAATTTATTATCCCATTAAGGCTAAGCATGGATCTTCAATTATTTTCATGAAGCCTGCTGCTCCTGGAACGGGGATTATTGCTGGAGGAGCTATGAGAGCCGTTCTTGAATTAGCAGGAGTTCAAGATGTTTTAGCTAAATGTTATGGCTCAACTACTCCTGTGAATGTTGTGCAAGCAACTTTGAAAGCTCTCAAGGAGATGGAATCGCCAAAGTCAGTAAGTGAAAGAAAAGGAAAGAAGTGAATTAAATGAGTTCTGAGATACAAGTAAAATTAATAAAAAGTTTAATAGGTTCCAAAACCTATCAGAGAAACTGTATCAAAGGGTTGGGCTTATCCAAGTTGGGACAGGTAGTTTTAGTTAAAGATACACCAGAGAACAGGGGCATGATTAATAAAGCAAACCATTTACTGGAAGTTAAGGAATAGAAAATAAATTATGAAGTGGTATACCTTAAAACTTAATAATCTGATTCCTCACAAAAGCTTATCTTCAAGGACTGCAGCTAAGCGAAAAAGAAGAGGGAGAGGTCCAGGTAGTGGCTTGGGTAAAACGAGTGGCAGAGGACATAAAGGCCTTGGTTCAAGATCCGGAGGAGGAGTTCGCCCAGGGTTTGAGGGTGGTCAAATGCCTCTCCAAAAAAGGGTTCCCAAATATGGATTTTTTTCAAGAAAAGGAAGGTTCTCAGAAGAAATCAGATTAAGTTCTTTGATAAAACTAGGAAAAGAAGAAATAGATATGGAAGTTTTGAAGCAAGAGGACTTAATTAATCACAATACTTTGACAGTCAAGGTCATAAAAGATACTGAGGCTTGCCCAAAATTAAATTTAAAAGGAATAAAAGCAACTTCTTCTGTTAAAAATTTAATAGAAGGTGCTGGGGGAAAAATAGAGGTTTAGTTATGTCAGCAAATCCTTCTCCTCAGCAGACAAAAGGTCTTTCAGAATTATGGAAGAGGCTAAGGTTTGTTTTATTTGCAGTCATTGTTTATAGAATAGGAACCCATATACCGATTCCCGGAATTGATCCTGATAAATTAGCTTCAATATTTCAACAAAATCAGGGCACTTTATTGGACTTATTTAACATGTTCTCAGGTGGGGCTTTGGAAAGGATGAGCATAATGGCTTTGAATATCATGCCCTACATAACTGCATCGATAATAATGAGTTTAATGGAAGGAACTAATCCTTCATTAAAGAAAAGATTTAGAGAGGAAGGAGAGGAAGGGAGAAGGTTAAGGACATCCTATGTAAGATATGGAACAGTCGGGTTAGCTCTTCTTCAAGCTAGCGGGTTAGCATTAGGCCTTCAAAATCAAGGCCTAGCATTAGATCCAGGACCCTTGTTTCAGCTTATAGCTGTAGTATCTTTAGTAACAGGTACAGTCTTTCTGATGTGGTTAGGAGAATTAGTAACTGAAAGAGGAATAGGAAATGGGATTTCAATTATAATTTTTTCAAGTATTGTTGCCGGATTACCTAGAGCAATCGGACAAGCATTTGAAGGAGCCCGTCAAGGAGACATAAATCTAAGAAGACAGCAAGGAAGAAAGATGGTTCAGGGTCAGACTTCTTACCTTCCAATGAAACTGAATCAAGCAGGAGTTATACCAGCTATATTTGCTAGTAGTATATTGCTTTTTCCCGCTTCTGCTTCTACTTGGTTTGGTCAAGGCCAAGGATTAGAATGGCTTCAAGAAATCGCCCTAGCTTTGGGCCCAGGCCAACCTTTGTATGTCATTTTGTTTTCAGTATTAATAGCCTTTTTCTGTTTCTTCTATACAGCACTGCAGTTTGATTCTAAAGACATATCTGAAAACTTAAGAAGGTCAGGTGCTTATCTACCAGGGATTAGACCAGGAGAGCAAACAGCTGACTATATTGACCAAGTAATGACAAAATTAACTGTTTGGGGTTCAGGTTATTTAATCTTGGTATGTCTAATGCCTCAATTTTTAATTGTTTCTGCAAATGTGCCCTTTTATTTAGGTGGGACATCATTATTAATTGCCGTTGTAGTAGTTATGGATTTTATGGCTCAAGTTCAATCTCATTTAATGTCCCAGCAGTACGAGTCTTTACTTAAGAAAGCTAATTTAAAAGGGTATGGGAACAACCCTTTGGGTGGAAGATAAAACATGAAAGTTAGAGCATCAGTAAAGAGAATTTGTAGAGATTGCAAGTTAGTTAAGAGAAAAGGAAGGCTTTACGTAATTTGTGATTCAGAACCTAGACATAAGCAGAGACAAGGATAGGAGTAAATATGGCACGTGTAGCAGGAATAAATATCCCAGATAATAAACATGCTGAGATTTCGTTAACTTATATTTTTGGGATCGGTAAAACTAGAGCCTTAGATATTTGTTCTAAGGCAGGTATTTCACCTTCCACAAAAATAGCAGACTTAAAAGAAGATGAGCTTGAGTTAATAAGAAATGAAGTTGGTCAATATTTAATAGAGGGAGATTTAAGAAGAGATATAGCAACAAATATTAAAAGACTTCAAGACTTAGGGACATATAGAGGAATTAGGCATCGCAGACATCTCCCTGTAAATGGCCAAAGAACAAAAACCAATGCAAGAACATGCAAGGGGCCTAAGAAACCAATAAGAAGGTAGGATTATGGCAAAAGGTAAAAAAGGTACAAGAAAGAAAGTAAGCGAAGGAATAGCTCATATTCATGCTTCTTTTAATAATACCCTAATTAATGTAACAGATAAGCAGGGAAATACACTTGCTTGGTCAAGTGCGGGTGGTCAAGGATTTAGAGGATCTAGGAAAAGCACACCTTTTGCAGCCCAAAAAGCTGCAGAGGTAGTAGCTGAACAGATAAGATTAAATGGAATTGAGAGTTTAGAAATAGAAGTAAGAGGACCAGGCTCCGGTAGAGAGTCAGCCATAAGAGGTTTAAATTCTATGGGCTTTAAAATAACAAAAATCACAGATGTAACTCCTATACCTCATAACGGTTGTAGGCCGCCTAAAAGAAGGAGGGTTTAACATGGGTAGATATTTAGGTCCAAAAAGTAAGCTTTCACGAAGAGAAGGAAGAGACTTGCTTTTAAAAAGTGGAATAAGAAGTTATGAATCTAAATGCCGTTCAGAAACAGCTCCTGGGTTGCACGGAAGGAGAAGAGGTCGAATTTCTGATTATGGTATTCAGCTTAGAGAAAAGCAAAAAGTAAGAAGGCTCTATGGGGTTATGGAAAAGCAATTTAGAAATTATTATAAAGCTGCCGCCCGAAAAAAAGGGGTGACAGGTGATAACCTTCTTCAGATTCTTGAAAGTAGATTAGATAATGTAGTTTATAGGCTTGGATTTGCTTCTACCAGGGCTGAAGCTCGACAACTTGTAAGCCACAAGGCGGTTGAAGTTAATGGCTCCACCGTAAATGTCCCGAGTTACCAACTATCACCGGGAGACTCTATTAACCTCAGAGAAAAAGCTAAAAAACAAAAAAGAATTCAAGAAGCGTTAGAGATTTCTTCGTCTAGACCAGAGTGTGAATGGTTAGAAGTAAACAAACCAGATTTTTCGGGAGTATTTAGTTCAGCTCCGGAAAGGGATTTACTAGATTCTGATATTAATGAGAATCTTATTGTTGAACTTTATTCAAAATAATTTGAAGAGGAATAAAATGACTGATAATTACGACATAATCAAAGATTTTCTTGTACCAACTGAAATTTTGGTAGAGGAACTAGGGCCTACAAGATCAAAGATAATTCTTGAACCCTTGGAACAAGGTTTTGGGCATACATTAGGAAACGCTTTAAGACGTATCATGCTTTCTTCAATGCCAGGAACTGCTGTCTCAGAAGTAAAGATAGATGGCGTTTTGCATGAATATACAACAATTGAAGGAGTACAAGAAGACGTTATAGATATTCTTCTAAACCTAAAAGAGCTGTCAGTAAGATTATTGGAATCTGAGGAATCGGAGTTAAAGGTTTCTAAGAAATCTAAAGGGAAGTTAGTTGCTGGAGATATTGATACACCTGCCGGGGTTGAAATAATTAACCCTGACCACCTTATAGCTACTCTTACAGATAAAGGATCTATTAATATGACTCTAAAAGTAACTAGAGGAAGGGGATTTGTTCCAGTTAAACCTCTTTCAGAAGATGAAGGACAAGAAGCCGGTCTATTGAGACTAGATGCTACTTATTCTCCAATAAAGAGAGTTTCTTATACTGTTGAAAATGCAAGGGTAGAACAAAGAACAAATTTAGATAGATTGATAGTTGATATTGATACTGATGGAACTCTTGATGCTGAAGAGGTTTTAAGAATTTCAGCAACGATTCTACAACACCAACTTTCTGCTTTTGCAGAATTGGGAAGATTAGAAGAGGTTATAGAGGAAAAAGAAGAAGCTAAGATAGATCCTGTAATGTTAAGACCTGTAGATGAACTAGAGCTCACCGTGAGGTCAGCAAACTGTTTAAAAGCTGAGAACATTCATTACATAGGTGATTTAGTTACCAGAATGGAATCTGATCTTTTAAGAACCCCAAATCTTGGAAAAAAATCTTTAAATGAAATAAAAGAGGTATTAGCATCTAGGGGGCTTTCTTTAGGACTAGTCTTAGAGCATTGGCCGCCAGAAGCAACCTAAAATTTTACTAATGAGACACAGAAAGACAGGAAGAAAACTTAATAGAAATAGCTCTCATCGAATAGCTTTGATGAGAAGTTTATCAATTTCTATTATTCTTCATGAATCAGTTAAAACTACTTTAGCTAAAGCAAAAGAAATAAGAGGCTTTCTAGAACCTTTAGTAACTCTTGCAAAAGTAAATAACGTTGCAAATCAAAGAAAAGCCTATTCGAAATTAAGAAACAAGGCTGCAGTAGCAAAATTGTTCAATGAAATAGGTCCTAGGTTTCTAGAAAGACCCGGTGGTTATTTAAGAATAATTAAAAGAGGGCACAGACCTGGAGATAAATCCCCTATTGCCCAGATTGAGTTCTTGCAAGAAGAAACCGAAATATCCGAAGGTAAAACAACTGAAGAAGTAACTAGCTAACTGCTTTCTTAATCCCTTGTGATTTCTTAGTTTTTAATATTTTTTTAAGATACTTTCCCGTATAAGAAGCTTTAGATCTTGCAACTTGCTCAGGAGAACCTTCAGCAACTATTTCTCCTCCTCCAGAACCACCTTCTGGACCTAGATCAATAATCCAGTCTGAGCATTTAATGACTTCCATATTATGCTCAATAACAACCACTGTATTTCCATTATTCCTAAGCTTTTCAAGTACTCTTAATAATAATTGAACATCATGGAAATGTAGCCCTGTAGTAGGTTCATCCAAGATGTAAAGGGTATGGCCAGAACTAGATTTAGACAATTCTTTAGCAAGTTTTACTCGTTGCGCTTCACCTCCAGAAAGAGTTGTAGCTTGTTGTCCTAACTTTATATATCCCAAACCCACTTCCATTAAAGTTTTAAGTTTATTGTTTATGGAAGGGATAGCGCTGAAGAAATCCAAAGCATCCTCAACAGTCATATCGAGAACCTCAAAAATATTCTTTCCTTTGTATCTGATATCCAGGGTTTCTCTGTTATATCTCTGTCCACTGCAGGCATCGCATCTTACATAAACGTCGGGAAGAAAATGCATCTCAACCTTAATAAGGCCATCTCCTTGGCAAGTCTCACACCTTCCGCCTTTGACATTAAAGCTAAATCTCCCCACTTTGTAACCTCTAGATCTAGATTCTTGAGTCCCAGCAAAAAGTTCTCTGATAGGAGTAAATAAACCAGTATAAGTGGCAGGGTTAGATCGCGGAGTTCTGCCTATGGGGCTTTGGCTTATTTCAATAATCTTTTTAATATTATCTGCACCTTTAATGTCGCCATAAGGTTTTGCATTAAGCTTTTCTTTCATATTGAGAATATTAGAAACGGCGGGGAGCAGAGTTTGATTTATCAAAGTTGACTTACCGGACCCTGATACACCTGTGACACATACGAATAGACCAATCGGCAATTGTAAATTTAAGTTTTTCAGGTTATGACCTGTCGTTTGATTTAAAAATAGCCATTCTCCATCAATGGTTTTGTTTCCTGGTTTAACTCTTTCTTTAGGTATCTCAATTTGTTTCTTACCAGAAAGATAAAGACCGGTAATTGAAGTGGTTGATTTAGATATTTCTTTTGCAGTGCCTTCAGCACATACTTGTCCACCATTAATACCTGCTCCTGGACCTATATCCAAAATATAATCAGCAAAATGCATTGTTTCTTCATCATGTTCAACCACAAGGACTGAATTACCCAGGTCTCTAAGTTTTTCAAGAGTTTTTAAAAGCTTTTTATTGTCTCTTTGATGCAGTCCAATGGAAGGCTCATCTAATATATAAGTAACACCAACTAATCCTGCTCCTATCTGACTGGCTAGCCTAATTCTCTGTGCTTCTCCGCCACTTAAACTTTCTGCACTCCTGTCTAAAGTTAAATAATTTAATCCCACATCTATTAGGAATTCTAATCTTTCCTTTATCTCTTTTATGATTCTGTCTGCTATCTCTTTTTTTGTGCCTGAAAGGGAAACTCTCGAAAATAGATTAAATGCTTCATCGATAGTTAGACTAGTAATTTCAGGAAGTCTATTTTCTTCAATGAATACGTTTCTTGCTTCCTCTCTTAATCTGGTGCCTTCACATAACTGACAGTTTTTAAGGCTAATTAATTTGGAGAGTTCTTCTCTGATGTAACCAGACTCTGTTTCTTTATATCTTCTATTAACATTATTAAGTACTCCTTCAAAAGGAAAGAATCTTTCTACTAACCTGCCTCTCTTATTACGCCAGCTGAAATTAACTACTTCTCCTTCTGTTCCCCTAAGAACTAAGTCCTTAACTTTTTTATCTAAATTTTGAAAAGGCTCATCTAAAGAGAAGTTGTACTGCTTGGATAGACATCTTATTAGGTGAAAATGATATCTATGACTGGAGTCCCATCCTCTGATGGCACCTTCGCTTAGACTAAACTCTGGTTCGTGAAGTACTTTTCCTTCATCTACATAAGGTTTAACACCTAGACCTTCGCATTCAGGGCAAGCCCCAGATGGGTTATTGAAGGTAAATAGTCTTGGTTCTAGTTCGGGGATGCTGTATCCACATTCAGGACATGCCATCTTAGAAGAAAAGGTAATTTCTGAATTATTCTCTGAATCTAAAAGCTTGAGAACCCCTTCACCTATATTTAGACCGTGTTCTACTGATTCAGATAATCTTAAGATAAAGTCTTCATCCTTCGTTTCAGAAGGAATTTGTAGCCTGTCTATTACTGCCTCAATTGTGTGTTTCTTATTCTTATTTAGTTTTGGTGTGTCATCAATATCAACAATAATTCCATTAACTCTAACTCGCACAAAACCTAAAGCCTTTAATTCCTCAAACACGTGAAGATGCTCTCCTTTTTGATCCACTAAGAGTGGAGCTAGAATTACTGCTTTGCTCTCTTTATTATTTTTTATTATTTGATCCGTTATTTGTTCTACGGTTTGGCCTTCAAGAGAAATTTCATGGGTAGGGCATTTGGGGGTCCCGGCTCTTGCAAAAAGGAGTCTCAAATAATCATAGATCTCAGTAACAGTGCCTACCGTGGATCTAGGGTTATGAGACGTTGATTTTTGTTCAATAGATATAGCAGGAGAAAGTCCTTCAATGTGGTCAACATCCGGTTTTTCCATAATCGATAAGAAATTTCTGGCATAGGAAGAAAGAGATTCAACATATCTTCTTTGACCTTCTGCATAAAGAGTATCAAACGCAAGAGAAGACTTGCCGGATCCTGATAAGCCAGTTAAAACTACAAGTTGATTTCTAGGAATATCTACATCGATATTTCTAAGATTATGCTGTCTTGCACCTTTAACTTTAATATGTTTCATTTAGTGAAAACTTTTGAACTGAAAATTTAAAAACTGATTATAATCTGTTAAACAAGAACTAATAAATTAATTTAATTTAAGGATAGTAATGGCAAGAAGTGGAATAAATAAAGTAATCATAGTCGGTAATTTGGGGCAAGACCCAGAGATTAAATACACAGCGGGAGGAGCAGCGGTGACTACTTTAAGTATAGCTACTTCTGACTCATGGAAAGACAAAGATTCAGGCATGGATCAAGAAAGAACAGAGTGGCATAGAGTAGTACTTTGGAGAAGATTAGCTGAAATTGCTGGTGAGTATTTAAAAAAAGGATCAAAGGTTTACATAGAGGGCCAGCTGCAAACCAGAAAATGGGAGCAGGAAGGACAAACTAGATACACAACAGAGATAATAGCCAGAGATATGCAATTCCTAGATAGCAGAGGCAGCTCGAACACCTCATCAGCTCAGAAAAGCTCTGAAATGAATGACCAGTCTGCAGCAGATGTTCCAGATAGTGCTATCGATGATGACGATATCCCTTTTTAGGTATATCTCTCAAATACTAAACAAGCGTTAGTTCCACCAAAACCAAAACTATTACTTAAAACTCTATTTACATCGAGTTCTTTGTTTTCAAGCAAGATCGGTGCATCTTTAATCTTTTCATCTAATTCATGAATATTGGCTGAACCCGAAAGGAAATTTTCTTTAAGCATAAGTAAGCTGTAAATAGCTTCGTGCACTCCAGCTGCTCCTAAAGAATGTCCAGTTAAGGACTTTGTAGAGCTTATGTAAGGTATTTCTTTACCAAAAAGTTTTTTGATGGCCTCAATTTCGACAACATCTCCTGCTGGAGTACTAGTGCCGTGAGCATTTATATAATCTATTTTCTTTTTATCAGCCATAGACCACGCTAGTTCCATACACCTGTAAGCACCTTCACCTGAGGGGCTTACCATATCTTCTCCATCTGAAGTGGCACCATAGCCTACCAATTCAGCATATATATGAGCGCCTCTTTCTTTTGCATGATTCAGTTCCTCAAGTATTATCGCTCCTCCTCCTCCAGCTATAACAAATCCGTCTCTATTACTATCAAAGGCTCTCGAAGCTGATTTAGGGTCTTCATTGTATTTTGTTGAAAGGGCACCCATTGCGTCAAACAAACTTGTTGTACCCCAATGCTCAGCTTCTCCACCACCAACAATTACGATATCTTGCTTATCTAATTGAATTTGTTCCATACCTGAGCCAATGCAATGAGAACTGGTGGAACAAGCAGAAGATATAGAATAATTGATTCCTTTTATACCTAAGGAAGTGGCTAGACAAGCTGATACTGTACTTCCCATTGCTTTTGTAACTCGATAGGGCCCTATTCTTTTTAAACCTCTAGACCTCAATATATCTGCGGCATCTATCTGGTCTTCTGAAGATGCACCTCCAGACCCCATAATTAAACCAGTTCTATGATTAGAAATTTCTTCTTCTATTAATTTTGAGTCTTCTAGAGCCTGGACTGCACTGAGATACCCATAAGCTGCAGCATCTCCCATGAAACGATAAACTTTTCTGTCTATTTCCTCTTTTAGATCAATTCCTTTAATTTTTCCAGAAACATGACTTCGAAGGCCCATCTCCTTATTTTTCTCATTAATATCTATTCCTGAAGTTAAAGATTTCAGAGAATCAGTTACTTTATTAATATCATTACCTATGCTTGAGATAATACCCAAACCTGTAACTACTACTCTTTTCATTATTTAGAATGAAGAGGTATCTTCAAATAAACCAACTCTTAGACCTTTAGCCGTGTATATGACTCTGTTGTCTACTGCCATGGTCCCATTGCCAATACCTACAGTAAGTTTCTGCTTGAGTACTCTTTTCATGTCGATCTCATAAGTTACTTTCTTAGCTGTAGGTAAAACCTGCCCAGTAAACTTAACTTCGCCTGAACCTAAAGCTCTTCCTTTCCCTGGGTTATTAAGCCAACAAAGGAAGAAACCTACCAATTGCCACATAGCATCTAGACCAAGACACCCAGGCATAACTGGATCCCCTTTAAAATGGCAATCAAAAAACCAAAGAGTAGGGTCAATATCAAGTTCAGCAATTATTTTTCCCTTTTTGAACTCTCCTCCTTCACTAGAAATATGATTTATTCTGTCGAACATGAGCATATTTGGTGTAGGCAATCTTCCATTTCCATCTCCAAATAATTCTCCTTGACCGCAATCAAGCAGCTCTTGCTTGTCGTAGCTATCTTTGGCAATAAAGGTCATAGAAATATTCCTGGTCTGTATTTAATCCAAATCCAGAAGTTATTTTATCAGTATAAGAGATGTTTAATTCTAAGATTTTACTTAAGTAGTTCTTTCTTTTAAGTCAATCACTATAGTTTTGAGGCATTCTTTGTAGATGGAATTATCAAATTTATCTAATAAATTCATACACTTATTGGTATAAGCTTCTGTTTCTTCCTGAACGACTCCAATTGCTCCAGATTCTTCAATTATTTGAATAACCTTCTCCAAATCTTTTCTGTCACCTTTTTCAAAAGCGCTCTTCAGAAAATCTGATTCTTTACTCTTAGTTAGCTCTAGAGCTTTGATTAAAGGTAATGTAACTTTACCTTCTAAGAAATCCTTACCTATTTTTTTCCCCGTCTTGGTTTCTTTTCCAGAATAGTCCAATAAATCATCTCTAAGTTGAAAAGCAATGCCTAATGAGAAACCAAATTTACCTGCAGTGTTTATCGTCCTTTCATCTACTCCTGCCAAAATAGCAGCTGTAACTGTAGCAGCCTTGAACAGTTCAGCTGTTTTTCTACCAATAATCTTAAAGTACATACTCTCTTCGAATGCACTAGACTCAAGAAAGTTTAGCTGCAGAACTTCTCCTTCTGAAATTCTATTGGTTGAATCTGCTAGAGTTTGAATAATTTCTTTGTTAGATAAAGAGGCCATCAATTGAAAAGCTTTGGAATAAACAAAATCACCAACTAAAACCCCGTGAGCATTATCCCATTTATTATGAATGCTCATTTGGCCTCTCCTTATTTCACTCTGATCAACTACATCGTCGTGAATTAAGGTTGCTGTATGAAGAAGCTCTATCGCTGTAGCAAGATTTATCAATTCTTGTCCTTGATAATTTAGAGCCTTTGCTAATAAAACAGTGAGGGTAGGGCGAATCCGCTTTCCACCAGAGTTGACTATATATGCGCTTACCTCAGTTGCTAACTCTACGTCAGAGTGTATGGACTTTTGTAAAACTTGCTCTAATTCACTTAGCTCAGCTTCAATTTGTAAATAGGGACTTGGTTCCATAATTTTTTATATTCTAGAGTATCTTAAACTTAGATTCTTTTATTGCGATAAGTTTTTCTTTTTCGTATAGTGCGCACCCTCAGATTTCCAGTTTTTGAGGTTTAAAATGTTTGCAGTTATAGAAAGCGGAGGGAAACAACATAAGGTTAGTGAAGGAGATTCACTTCAAGTTGAGCTTTTGACTGGAGAAGAAGGCTCAAAAGTAGAGTTTGATAAGGTCTTAATGATCTCTGATGGGAAAGACTCAAAAGTTGGCACCCCTTATCTCGAAAAAGCAAAAGTGACTGGAAAAGTTGTAAGGCATGGAAAAGCAGATAAATTAATAGTTTTTAAAATGAAAAGAAGAAAAGACTATCGTAGAACACAAGGGCATAGACAAAATTTTACTGAGGTCCTAATAGAGGCAATAAACTCTTAGTTTATATATTAGTTATGGCACATAAAAAAGCAGGTGGAAGTAGTAGGAACGGAAGAGACTCTAACGCTAAACGTCTCGGAGTTAAGAGGTTTGGTGGAGAAGCTGTCTCTGCAGGTTCAATTCTTGTAAGACAGAGAGGCACAAAGTTTCACCCAGGAAAAAATGTAGGCTGCGGTAAAGACCATACCCTTTTCGCAAAAATAGACGGCAAGGTTTCTTTTACAAAGAAAGGAACAAAACTTCGCCAATTTATCAATGTAGAACCCTCTTAGGGTTTTACTTTCCTTCACTTATTTTAAGTTAGTTCGATGGATTTCATTGATGAAGTACATATTGATGTATCTGCAGGAGATGGAGGCGATGGATGCCTAAGTTTCAGAAGAGCTAAGAATTTACCTAAGGGCGGACCTGATGGCGGAGACGGAGGTTCAGGAGGCGATGTTGTCTTTAGAACCAATCCTGGCTTAAACACATTAGCTCGATTTAGATATGAAAAATATTTTGGTGCTGAAGCAGGAAAAAGAGGTTTAAGTAACAATAAAAGTGGTGCAGACGGAAAAGATCTTGTTATAGAGGTCCCTGTTGGAACAATTATTTATGACGAATCTTTTAAGGAGAAGGTAGCTGACTTATCTAAAGATAGTCAGGAATTTATTGTTGCTAAGGGAGGTAAAGGAGGTTCTGGTAATCTCAGATTTAAAAGCTCTACTAACAGATCCCCAAGGAAAATAACACAAGGCAAAGAAGGTGGCTCCTTATCCCTCAGACTAGAACTTAGACTGTTAGCTGATGTGGGACTTTTAGGAAGGCCAAATAGCGGGAAGTCTTCACTAGTTAAAGCGGTATCGAGTGCAAATCCAAAAATAGCAGACTATGAGTTCACTACCTTAAAACCGAGCTTAGGTGTAGTTGATTACAGTACTGACAAGAGCTTCGTTATTTCTGATATTCCTGGTCTTATAACCGGTGCCTCAAAAGGAATAGGGCTTGGGTTCCAATTCCTAAAACACCTATCGAGGACTCGGTTGGTTTTACTTCTAATTGATGTAGACGGCAAGGAAAGTAAAGACATAGAGGAAGAGAGTGAAGATCTATTAAGAGAGCTTAAGGAATATGATAATAATTTAGCTGAAAAGGTTAAGTGGTTAGTTTTAAACAAAATGGATCTGATTTCAAAAGAAAAACAAATGAAGCTCAAGGAATACTTTGATAAACAGAGAGATTTAGAGGTTTGTCTGATTTCCGCTATGAATAGGCAAGGCACTGAGAACCTAATGAAAGAAATTGGATATAAGTTAGAGAAGATTGATGAGTAAACAACAAGAGCGATGGGTAATAAAAGCAGGGAGCAGTCTTGTTGCTGGTAAAGATGATGGCATCAATAAATCTTTCATTAAAGATTTAGTTTTACAGGTCCAGCAGTTATTAAATGAGGGCATTCAAGTAGTGATAGTTTCTTCAGGTGCTGTTGCGAAAGGGATGCACGAATTGGATCTAATTGAAAGACCTGACTCTCTCAATCTTCTTCAGGCCGCAGCGGCAATAGGTCAATTAGGGTTAATTGAGGGTTATAAAACAGAATTTTCAAATTTTGAAATAAAAACCGCACAAGTTCTTATCAGTCATGATGATATAGCCAATAGAACAAGATACTTGAATGCAAGGAATAGTTTGTTAACTCTACTAGAGCTAGGTGTGGTACCAATTATTAATGAAAACGATAGTGTATCAATAGAAGAAATTAGTTTTGGGGACAATGATACTTTAGCAGGAGCTATAGTGGGTCTAGTCGATGCAGATAGATTCGTTATGTTAACGGACGAAGAAGGAGTCTTTTCTCAAGACCCAAAAAAGTACAAAAATGCGAAACTGTTGAATCAAATCAATCTGGATGATCGGTCCATTAAAATAGATCAAATTACTGAAGGATCAGCGGGCGTTTTAGGTCGAGGGGGGATGAAAACAAAAATTAAAGCAGCCAGACTGTCTCTTGATGCAGGTGCACAAACTTGGGTAGCCAATGGCAATGACCCACAAGTCCTAACCAAAGTGTTAAAAGGCCAAGCAGTAGGAACATTTTTTGAAGGAAGCAGAGATAAGCGACAAGCTAGAAAAACATGGATTGCCTCATTGGGTTCTCCTAAAGGACAGCTTATTATCGATGATGGGGCGGCTAAGGCTATTAACGAAGAGGGTGGTAGTCTTTTGCCGGTAGGGATTACAGCTTTAAAAGGCGAATTCAAAAAAGGTGACTTAGTTGCTTGCCAAAGTCAGAACAAAGAAGTTGCTAGAGGGTTTTGTAATTTTAGCGCTTCTGAACTAGATCAAATCATCGGCCTTAAATCAGAAGAAATAAATAGCAAATTAGGATACACCTCGGCAGAGGAAGTAATTCATAGGGACAACTTAGTTCTTAGCTAAAGAGATTTTATTCTTTTACTCAGACGTGATTTGGTTCTCGACGCTTTATTGGCATGAATAACCTTCTTATTTGCCATGGTATCCAGCACTTTCTCGGCCTTCTTAAAAGCGTCAGAAGCGGATTGCTTGTCTCCAGAGTCTATCGCTGTGTTTACAGCCTTAACAGCCGTTCTAGTAAGAGCTCTTTGAGAGCTTTTTAACGCATTTCTTTTAGTATTCTGCTTGGCTCTTTTTAATGCAGATTTAATTCTTAGCTTTTCTCTGTTTGCCATAAACTTGTCTTAGATTAAGAGTCGCGCATAATGCATTCTGGAAAGACCAGTGTCAAGCGAGTTTCAGTAAATGGTTGAGAAAACACAAAGATTCCTAGTAGCCGTTCTTAGATTTCATGGAGATGTTCTTCTAACTACTCCTATGATCAGTGAAATTAAAAAAAATTACCCAGATTCCATTATTGATTTATTGGTTTATAAAGGTACGGGTTCTATCCTTGAATCGGATCATAGAGTAAATAATATTATCGAAGCAGAACCATCAGCTAATGCCAATGTGATAAAAAGAATTTTCAAGGAAATTCAATTATTAAGAAAATTAAATAGGACTAATTACGATTTTGGTGTATTTCTAACGACGCAATGGCGAATGGCTTTGATGGCGAGATGTTTGAGGGGGGCTAAAACGGCCGGAGTGGATGATAAAAAAAGACGAAAGTCTTTTTGGGTAAAAAGCTTCACTTTTATTTTTCCGGAAGCAGGAGAAGGCCATATTGTTGAAAGAAATCTAAATGCCCTAAAAACCTTAAGTTTATCCAGTATAAAAAAGGAAGTTGGATTGAGTTTAGTCATTCCTCAAGAAGCTAACCAGATAAATAAGAAATATGCCATTGGAACTAATTATTGTTTATTTCATCCTGTATCAAGGCGAGAAACTAAGTTATGGAAGAAGGAAGCTTTCGCTAAATTGATGGACTACTATGCCAATCAGGGATTAAAGGTGGTTTTAACTTCAGGTCCAGATCAAATGGAAATTCAATATTTAAAAGATATTGAAGAGTTAACAAAAGCCAAAGTAATTAATCTAGGAGGAAAAACTAGCTTAATCGAATTAGCTGCTTTAATGAAAGAATCTAGATTCTTCATTGGATTAGATTCGGTAGCTTCTCATATAGGGGCAGCAGTAGGGGTTAGCGGAGTGACTTTATTTGGCCCAAGCAATCCGGTTAATTGGAGACCTTGGTCCGAAAAAGTGTCAATTATTGCTAGAGGCCAAGAAGAGTTTTGCCAAACACACGGGCATATGGAAGGAAAGTATAAGAAATGCCTTTGTTATATTTCTGTAGAAAGGGTTATCGAGGAGGTTGATAGATTAATTAACTAAAGGGACTTAATAAAATCTATTTTATTTAAATAATCGTCCAGATCTTCATAAGGTAAACCACAAACAATTCTTTCTATTCCCATATCTTCAAATTTCAATAATTTCTCTTTACTTAAATTTTTATCCTCAAGATCTAGCCTGCTGACCACACTAATTTGGTCGCTGGGTTTATTTTCAGAGTCACAGAGCTCCCGATACATTTCTAAACTTTCTTTGAATTCTTCAGGAGCACCCACAATAGGGATCCATCCGTCCCCATGTTTAACGGCCCTTTTAATTGAGTAATCTTTAGATCCTGCTATGTATATAGGCGGTTTAGGGGGTCGGGGCTTAAACAAAAATTTTTGTTCATTTAATTCGACCTCATCCTGATTAAAAGCTGTATTTAAAAAAGTTAATAGTTCGTCCGTCTTCTTTCCTCTCTTTTTCCGATCAACCCCAAGAGCTTTGAACTCGGCATCCATCCATCCAAGACCGATACCCAATAACAAACGATTGCCCGATAGCTCTTGGATGCTCGCGATTTGTTTAGCCGTCGGTAAGATTTCACGATAGGGCGCAATCAAAACCCCACTCCCTAATTTAATGGTTGAAGTTAATCCTGCCAGCCAGGCTAAACTACTCAAAATATCGACATAACGACCCCCAGAGCCCTCTGAGTCTTCTGGAGGGATGGCAATATGATCTACCACCCAGATGGATTCAAATTCCCTTTCTTCGGCAGCCAAGGCTGCTCCCGCCATGATTTCTCTGGTCGATTGATCGCCCATGTTTCTAATCATTAACCCAATATGCATGTTTCTTTCCTGAGGTTTGATTTATAGTTTGCTTTAATACGACGTATTGGTAAATATCCATTTACGTATTAGGAGGAAAATTTAAACATGAGCAAGAACACAGAAGTCCTTATCGAGGGCCTAACATTTACAGAAGGTCCTAGGTGGCGCGACGGAAGACTTTATTTCTCTGATTTTTTTACGCATAGGGTTTTGGCTGTAGATACTAAGGGTAATATGGAAACCATCGTTGAAACACCCCAACAGCCCTCCGGTTTGGGTTGGTCACCTGACGGCTCCATGCTTATTGTTTCTATGAACGATCAAAAATTATTATCCTTTAATAAAGGAGAATTGTCTGAGGTAGCCGACTTAAGTCAATTAGCCACTCACTTTTGCAACGATATGGTTGTTGATAAGAAGGGTAATGCTTATGTAGGAAATTTTGGTTTTGATTTACATGCGGGAGAACCAATAAAACCAACTAATCTAATTTTGGTGAGACCCGGAGAGGAGCCCTGTGTAGTTGCTGAGAATGTTTTTTTCCCTAACGGAACTGTTATTACACCGGACGACAAAACTTTAATAGTGGGAGAAACCTTTGCTTCTTCTTTAACAGCTTTTGATATCAATGAAGATGGAACTCTGGCCAATAGAAGAGTATGGGCAGATTTAAGATCGATAGAGGAGGGCTATACGCCTGTTCCAGACGGAATCTGTCTGGATGCAGAAGGAGCAATCTGGGTCGCTTCGCCTTCAACCAATGATGTAATTAGGGTTCAAGAAGGCGGCGCTTTATTGGATAAGGTGGAAGTTGATAGGGGAGCCTTTGCTTGTATGTTGGGAGGTGAAAACGGAAATACCCTATTTATTTCTACAGCAAACGACTCCACAGAAGAGACTTGCTTAAAGGAAAGGTCCGCAAGGATCGAGGTAATTGACGTAGACGTTCCCCGAGCTGGACTGCCTTAAAGAAGATCTAAAGCTCTGTAGGAATCCCCTGTACCCTTTAACGTATCTTCAATTGAGTAAGTAGAAAGACCGAGCTCTTCTATTGCTAAAGAGCAGTAGGATCTAGGAGAATCATAAGTTTTCTCTTTAGGCTGTCCTTCTTCCATTTCTTCGCCACCAATGTTTTCAATTTCAGGAAACAACTCTTTTAGTTTGGCTTGAAGTTCCCAAGTGAACATTTCGCCTGATCTATCGGTTGCAGAAAGAATGTATCGTGAACCATTTCTTGCATTAGGACTTTCGGTACCTAACCTGTGTGCTCTTGCTACATCTCGAACATCCACCATATTCCATAACATGGTGCTGCCTCTGAGCTGCTTCCCATTGATATAACCAAAATCTTCTCCCTTCAGTAATTGCCCAATAAAAAACTGCCAACTAAAGAATTGGTTATGATTTTCAGTCATTAAAGGTCCAACTACATGCAAAGGGTTAATGGAAACGGCCTCAAAGCTTCCGTCTTCTTCGGCAGCCTTATAGATCATTTTTTCGGTATTTGCCTTGGCCATGGCGTAAGCTATATCACGGTTTTTGGAGATGTTTTCCTCGGTCCAAGCACCTCTGTAGCCTTCCACATTATCCCCGCACCAATCTTTCTCCGTGAACACATAACCTTCCTCTCTGGGGTGGCCCACCGCCGCAAACGAACTGGTAAAAACAAAGCGTTTTACAGTTCCAGCTTTCTTTACTGATTCAACCACGTGTTCATTTTGGGTAAAACATCCGTCGTAAACTTCCTGTGGCGTTTCCCGATTGAAACCCAGAGCAGCCCCTGCATGAATGACTCCTGCACAGCTTGAGAAAGCCTGATCGTAACTACCTGGATCTAAAAGGTCGGCCTCAAATAATTGCACACTGCCTTCAAGCCCTTGACCATTGAGGTTGAGTAGATGATCAACTTTCTTTCCATTACTTTTGTCTCTGACACAAGCGTGGACTTCGTAGCCTTGTTGCATTAAGTCTTCTACAACTCTCGATCCAATGTATCCACTGGCGCCTGTTACGGCTACCGGACCATCAGTTTTTGTTATTCCTGTCGTTGAAACTTCTATGTCAGATTGGGAAGAAGGTGTTTCTTCTTCTTTTTCTTCTTCTTTTCCTTCAGCAAGAAACTGGATAAAGTCTATCCATATCCAAACTATAAGAAATAAAGCTAAAAGACTTAATAAAATAAATTCCAACATGAAATCAAATCTACATTAGTTCTTGAATTTAAGCAATTGAGGTAACTCTGGGTTAATCTAAGCAATTCAGGTTTCACAATTCTAGCCTGATAAAGGCCGATGCTAGATGTACATAAACGTCTAGTGATTCTAAACAATAGGCCTTAAGCTCTAGTTCTTGAAAGTATTCCGAAGGTCCGTAGGCGCTTTTAACAGCAGAAGCGACAAAACCAAATTTTTTGTAGTAATTAGGATCACCTAAGAGGAATAAGGCATCCAATCCTTTATTCTTACTCTTCTCAATTACAGCTTGCATAAGAGCACTGCCTATTCCTTCGGATTGAAATTCAGGAAGCACAGACAAAGGAGATACTTGACCACAAGTCAAACCTACATCTGGTTCCAAAGTAACGGGGGAGACAAAAACATGACCCACGATGACTGAGTCTTCTGCCACTAAATTAACTATATCGTCATTGTCTTGAATAAGTTCTTTGACTAATCTCTCTTGGATAATTTCTCCATCCCGAACATTTTCCTCTCCCTGGAAAGCAAGTGACACAACTTCATAAACACTATCTAAGTCTTTATTTATGGCATCTCTAATAATCAATGCCGTAGTCATCTTATGGTATCAATAAAATCTCTAATATCTTTCGCGGTTCTTTCAGGGTCTTCGTACATAGGTAAGTGACCTATATTAGAATAAATCTTTACCGCTACCTCAGGAATATTCTCTTCAAAATGCTTCGAGCTCTCTACGTCAATTAAGTTATCCTCTTCGCCATGAATAACCAATGTAGGAGCGCTAATTTTTTTAAATATCTCAGGGGTTTCATTGCCATACCTGTCACCCGAGAACATCGAAATAATTGCCTCCCGGGAACCTTCTAAAAGAACTAATTCATGGAATTCGTTGGCCCATTCTTTGGTAGCCAAATCTTGATCATAAACAGATGTTTTTAAGCCTTGTTCGGCGAGAAATTTTGGGGTAAAAACTAATAAAATCTTTCTTGTGAAGTTAGAAGATAATAATCTCCATGCCAAAGGAGAACTTTCATCCTCATCAGGTTCCGCTTCTTTTTCTCCTTCGACTCTTACGCTTGAGGAAGCTATCAATATAAGGCTATTAATTTGTTCTGGATGTTCCAGTGTGTATCTCCATGACACTCCACCTCCCATGGAATTCCCTGCAATTGAAAATTTATCTATATTTAAAGAATCAACAAGCTGATTAATTGTTTTCATAAATCTTTCTGTTGAATATTCTCCTGATGGTATTGCACCAGTAAGACCAAAAGCTGGAAGATCTAGACTAACTAGTCGATAGTCTTCAGATAAATACGGAACAAGTCTTTCAAAATTAAACAAAGAACCATTGAATCCATGAACGAGAACAATGACTTGACCTAGCTGGTTTCCTTCGTCTCGATAATGAATACGGGAACCGTCATCTAAAGTTAGAAATTGAGAAGCCCCAGTAGCATACTTAGCCTCCAATTCCTCACGAGGAATATCAAAATAAGTTCCTAAATAAATAATACAAATTAAAAATGCCAGTAATGACAGCCCAGACCATTTAAATACTCTTTTCATCAAATACTAGGCAGGAACCCAACTACCGTGGAAACCGAATGGAACTCTTTGAGGTAATTTAACTGTTGCCCTAGGACCTGACTTGATACTTTGAGCATCAAAGATGACTAGATCGCTCTTATTAGTCTCTTTGTTATAAACATAAAGCAATAAATAACCTTCATCTTCACTTTTTTGATTTTCTGCGGGTATGAAAACGGGTTCGGCCCCTTCCATTTCCTCACTCAATTCATATACCTCATTGGTGTTCTTAGCAAAGTCGTACTTAATAATTCTTCCAAAGTCTGGTTTTTGACCTGAACCAACACCTAAAGAATAACCATAGCGGTTAACCTTTCCATTTAAATCAGGATGCATTCTAGGAAATTCAGCAGGAAGGTCATCTAACTGCTGTTCTGAAGCATTGCCTGTAGATAAATTAAGTGACCACCTAGTTAAGTGAGGAGGGAACTCAGTGAAAGGGCCATTCCAGTCTTCATCAAAAAGTTTCTGGTATTTCATGGCATCCACGATGACGTTACCTCTTTCATCTTCGTAAGCATTTACTGTGTGAAAGAAATAACAAGGATCTATGCTGAACCACTTGATAACCCCATCATTTGTTTTCCTGTTGAGTAGCCCAATCCTGGCCTGATGATCGTTGTTCCAAGAGAACGGGAAGTACCCTGTACCTAACTTCAAAAAACTGAAAGTTATTGAAAGGTCAAAAACCAAGACATAATTTTCAGTGATAGCACATTCATGCAACATGGTCCCGCTAGATAGTGGTAATAAATCGGCTCTATTAATCCTTCCATCTTTACCAACTACAACATGATGGGCCTCATAAGTACCTCTTGGAAAATTATATGTAATACCATGCAATTCTTGTGACTTCGGGTCTAGTTTAGTATGAGCGGTAAAGCCTGTTTTTAGGGTTCCATAAAAGGGCTCTTCGGTTAAAGAGTTAAGTTCTTGGTCTATTTCAACTGGACTTCCTCCGGCTTCAACTATGGCATAAATTTTCTTAGCGTGAGAAATTACATGTGTATTGGCATTATTCCCTCCCACTTGTCTATTTCTATACCAAACTGCTTTACCGCCATCAAGCCTAACTCCATGTAGCATTCCTTCCCCACCAAACCAATGATATTTTTTTATGTTTGGTTTACTCATTGGATTAGGGCCATTTCTTAAATATAAGCCCGATAAATCCTTGGGAATGTTTCCTACAACTTCGAGTCTATCTTCAGTGATTATTTCTTTTACGGGAGCAAAGTTTCCTTGAAGATAATAATTTTCCCTACCTAAGATATTAAAGCTATTAAAACCCCAACCCAGCAAGGCAGTAGAGCCTAAGCCCAGTCCACTAAACATTAAGAATTTTCTTCTATCCATAAAAATATAATAATACCTTATGGTGGAGGCGGCGGGAATTGAACCCGCGTCCACCAGTACTCTGCCATAAGATCTACATGTTTAGTTTCATCTATTAATTTTGCTTAATAGGGCCCGATGAACAGGGCTTATTAAGCGATCTCATGTTTACTTAAGAAGTTGTATATGAGAACTACAACGTCCGCAGTCCGTGAAGTCGTCTGTCGTAACAATGGCACGGACACCAGGTTAAAACAGTTAGCAATTTAAGCTGCTAAAGCGTAGTCTGCGTTTTCGCCAACTAACATGTTTGTAGTAGTTGATTTACGAGAATTACTACCTTCTCGACATGCACTCGTGGGTTTGTAACTGCCGTCGAATCCAGTTCGCCCCCAAAAAGGACTG
>LUMJ01000204.1_pt1 | contig 26680 bp, 30 predicted proteins | sample 729631 | NCBI WGS metagenome assembly LUMJ01 (sample SAMN03860266, study PRJNA289734) | marine metagenome | biome: seawater column; feature: ocean; material: water; isolation source: Red Sea water column Station 22 - depth 500m | place: Saudi Arabia: Red Sea | collected 2011-10-15 | depth 500 m
CTAATGGTCTCCAGAAATTTGGACCATAAATTTTAATTTTTTTATCTAGAATGGCATCACGAAGAAATTCTTGCAACAATAAATCAAATCTCATTCGTGGTGAAAGACCATGCGCGGTGGCGAACCGAAGAATGGAGGGTTCAAAACTAGAATCCTTGGTGTTTAAAATAAAATTTTCAGAGTTTACTTTTGTTGTGGAATATAATGAAAGAGATTGTATCGGGCTATTTTCATCCACTGTAGTTGAAGCTGAGCCATAATTACTACATGTAGATGCAAAAATAAATCGTTTTACACCCTGTTTTTTTGAAACAGTTACCAATTTTTTGGTGGCGTCTTCGTTAATTTGTTTAGCAGCTACTGGAATTTTTTTACAAAGTGGATCACCTACAATGGCAGCCAAATGAATTACACAATCAATTTCTTTTACCACATCATTCAATGTTTTTTCATCACGAATATCTTTCTCAATTAATTCAACTGAATTATTAGATATTAGATCGGAAATACCATCCTTGCCATAAATCAGAGAATCTATAATCCTAACATTATAACCTGATTCAATTAGTTTATGTGTTAAAACACTTCCAATATATCCTGCCCCTCCAGTAACAAGGATTGATTTAAGCTGATCCATAGTCAAAAAGATAAGTCATCTTTATTTATCGTTTTTTGAGAAATTAACTGAAAACTTTTGAAAAGAATTAATCAAATCGAGCCATCTATGGATAATGCTGAAAAAAAGGAGAGTAATAGATTCTGGTTGGTATACTGAATCATCAAAAACTAAGGAATTCGAAAAAATGTTTGCAAGTTTTATTGGAGCAAAATATGCTTGTGCTGTAACTAGTGGCACAGCTGCATTGTACATAGGACTCAAAGCATTGAAGATAGGCAATGGTGATGAGGTTGTTGTTCCAGATCTAACATTTGTTGCTTCCCCAAACTCAGTTGAAGCAACTGGTGCAAAGCCTATTCTAGTTGATATTGAAAAGAACGCGCTGAATTTAGATTTGAATAAGATGTCTAAATCAGTTAGTAAAAAAACAAAGGCCATCATGCCCGTAGATTTTAATGGTAGGTCAATAAATATGAAAATTCTTCGAGAATTTGCAAACAAAAAAGGTATAATGTTAATTGAAGATGCGGCTCATGCTATTGGCTGTTACTATAACAGAAGGCATGTGGGTACGATTAGTGATGTTAGTATTTTTTCTTTCAGTACCCCAAAAATCATTACAACTGGACAAGGTGGTATGATAGTTACTAACGATAAACAAATCTATGAAAGAGTAATGGCTTTGAAGGATTTTGGGCGTGAGATTGGTGTAAAAAAACAAATGGAAAAATCATTCTCACATTCAACTATCGGCTATAATTTTAAATTTACGGAGTTTCAGGCTGCAGTTGGCATTGCACAAATGCGTAAATTACAAAAACGTATCCTAAAAAAGAGAAAGATGTTTAGGAAATATGTTGATTTACTTTCTAATGTTGAGGGTATAGAATTTTTAAAAACCAATCTAAAAAATGTAACACCATGGATGATAGATATTTTTTTAAAATCACGAGTAAAAAGAACACAATTAATCAAATATCTTGAAAAAAAACAAATTGGAACAAGAATATATTATCCGCCTATTCACAGATTAAAACCATACAGAAAGACAGATCGAGAATATAAGCAAGCGTCAAGTTTCTCTGATAGAGGTCTATGGTTACCCTCATCCGTAACACTGACTGATAAACAAATTGTAATTATCTGTAATGAAATAAAACAATTTTTTAAGTAATCTATTTTTGTTTTATTACAGGCTGCATTGATACCTCTTCAACTTTTTGATGCAGGGATTTTCCGCCTCTACGACCCCAAAAAACTACCTCCGTTGCATAACGATTTTTATCTCCATTAAAGTCGTGTACGTCTGTAATCTTGATTAAATAATTTCCCTTTTGAAGTTTTTCATCATGCCCCATCACTGCACCACGGAAGAAGGAGTGTATAGAAGATCCAACTTTAAGTTCAGTGACACCAGTGTTTTTATCTCTGACTATTACTGCTTCCTGATATTTCAGAACATCTGACAGTGTTTCTAAATCAAAAGTAAACCCTTCACTTTTCTGTAGGAAGTCCAGGAATCCATTTATTTCTGAAAAGAATGTTCGTAATTGAAGCATAAAATGTAAGTATGAAGCCTCTTCTAATGCCCAAGTTTGCTCATTATATTCTGGAACAATACTTTCCCATGATCCGCCATTTTTGATTGCATTTTCAATTTTTTCCTTTATAGCTATGTACTCTTGTCCCAATGTGGTTTCAGGATTCTGTTCGGCATATTCTATTAGGCGCTCGTAAAATGTTGTATACCTAACATTGTTTAATTTATTTGCGTATATTGCAACTGCTTCAAGAAGACCAAGTGCATGGAATGTTTGAACTGCCCACGCTAAAACTAAAGTTCGAATCAAGTCAGCCTGTGGTAATGTGGCAGTTTCCCATATTGTCTCTTCATATTCTTGAACCGGATCTAATCCTGGAACTGTGTGATTCAATTCAATTGGAGTTCTAACTGTTTTTATTTGGTGCTTTTCCTTATACTCTTTATAGTTCATCGGAGCATTAGGTAAAACAGTACAACGATAAATCCATAAAGAATTATGAGCAGATGCACCTAGAAGAGATTCTATACCATCTTTGAAAGTCTTGTATGTTTCACCTGGCAAACCCACAATAATTTCTATCACTGTATCAATTCCTTCCTCTTCATACTTCTTTACAAAAGAAGATAACGTATCAAATTTGAGATTACTCCTTTTGATCGTTACAAGAGTTTCAGGATCCATACTTTGGACACTAAGAGTAATTCCCTTGTCCATTTTTTGTTTATTAAAAATTTTTGCAATTTCAAAAACTCGTTCTGCATCATTTTTTGCAAAATTTACTCTAATCTTTTGAGGATAACCACCATGTTTCTCATTTATTTCCGCTATACGACGTGCTATTTCCACATCTCGTGGAAAAATGCCAAAATTAGCATTACCCATGTATACATGAGATATTTTCATTTTTGCAAAAAGTTCCATTTCTTTATAGATACGGTCATCATCAAATTGAAACATTTTTTGCGCTGTCATCGAACCCCAATCACAAAATGTGCAAGCATATGGACAACCACGATCTGTTTCCCAAACTGTCTGATAATGAAAAGGAAGAGTCAGCAGTTCATCAAAGACTCCCGTGAGATATGGCGATGGAAAAGTATTCAAATCACGTACTCTCGTTCTCATTTCGGTTGTAAAGCCATGATGTGTTAATCCCGGAATAGTTTTGAAATCTCCTCCGTTAATGTGCGCAAGTAGTATCTCGCAACAGCAACTGACATTTCAAAATTCCATACATACGTTGAGAATGCAGCGATTCCTGGGTTTTCTAAACGCTCTACTATATGAGTTGGTTGTTCACGAAGAATTATGAAGTTCTTCTTTTCTATGTGTTTATTAATCTCAGGAAAAGTACGTGCATACGCCCATAACGCACCGACTGAGTATGGTAGATAGATCTCATTACCGTATAAAAAACTGAATTGGAATAAATATAAGTTAGTTTTAGTGTCTTCGATATTTTCTATCCTAGGCTTATTCTGAGCTTTTATTTCACTAATAGTGGTGCTCATACAACTTTCATTATTGTTTACAAATTTATCTCTATTTGTTTTCATTTATACTTTAGATTAAATTTTTTCAAATTTAGAAACTATTGTTTTTATTGAGGGAGAAGGGATGTTTTCTTCACTATAATATACCATTTTTTTAAACAAAGGTTTTGTTACTTTTAACACACATGCTAATAGGAATATTCCAATTTTAGAATTAAAACAACCTAAGAATTTTTTAACTATATTACCTCTAGGTTTAAAAATAATTATCTTAACATCTTGAATTATTTCATCGGAATAATGAATTCTAAAAATTGTGTTATAATTGAAAGAACTGTGTAATTTAACACTAGTTTCATTTCTCGGATCAACAAAAACAGTAACAAATGAAAAACCCCTCCTTTTGGCTTCTTGAACTAGTTTACCTTGGAGTATCTTTCCTAATCCTTTACCCCGAAAATTTTGATTCACTTGAATGCCTGAGACATGAAAAAGCCCCCCTATACCCGCTGCACCCATAATATCTTCATTGATTTCATCTATAACAAGCCAATCAGAAGATTCTAGCGTTTTCATTTGTTCAGATATTCCTGAAGATCTTAGTTTTTGTATGATTTTATCATCCACATTTACAATTCTCATTTAGTTCCTCATCTGTAATTCACATTTTGAATTTTAACCATTACATAGTAATTGATAATAATTTTAAATAATCAACATAATTTCGTTCAAATATGTCTGTGGCTATAATTATTTTAACTTTAGATGAAATTCAGGGTATTAATGAGATTATGCCTAAACTAAAAAAAGAATGGGCGGAAACTATAGTTTTTGTGGATGGCGGATCAACTGATGGAACAGTTGAAAAGGCTAAAGAATTAGGATTTCAAGTAATTCATCAACATAATAAGGGAGAGGGAAATGCCTGTAGGATTGGCGTCGAACAGACAAAATCTGACTTTGTTCTGTTCTTTAGCCCAGATGGTAATGATCTTCCTGAAGATATTCCAAAGCTGATTCAAAAAATAAAGGAAGGGCATGCTATAGCGCATATTTCAAGATTCGGAAAAAATTCTATCAGTGAAGATGCTGGGTGGTTAGACACATTTGGAAATAATATGTTTACATTTTTGGTTAACGCTTTTTTTGGAAGTAACTATACAGATGCACTTAATGGTTTTCGTATTATTAAGAGATCAATTTTCGAGGAACTTAAAACAGTTTGTGAACCTTTGGGCATTGAGCAAGAAATTTCCATTAGGTGTGCAAAAAAAGGATATCCTATTTATGAAATTGATAGTAAGGAACCAAAGAGAATTGGTGGTGAAAGAAAGATGAGACCTTTGCAAGTTGGCGCACTATTAAGTTATCAAAGTTCTGGTGGTGGAATGACGTGCGCTAAATTTGCAATACAAGGATTTGATGTAACATCAATGGATTTATCTGAAAATGCATTACATAAAGGCAAAAACCTGTTTAAGCATATGGCTTTAGAAGCTAAATTTACTCTAGGAGACTTATTTCATATTCCTATTAAAGACGAACAGTTTGATTTAGTTTTTAATCAAGGTGTGATGGAGCATTTTAGATTAGCTAACTTAGATCCATCAAAGGGGATAAAAGAAATGTTACGTGTTTTAAAAAAAAATGGCACTCTAGTTATTTTAGTTCCGGCATATTTTTCTCCTCTATTTCTTATTTATCATTTTTTTAAGACATTTAATTTAGTTAACAAGTATTGGCCATATACAGATCAAGATTTTCTTCACAAACATGAATTACACAATATGATGAAAAAGGCGGGATGTCAAAATATAGTTGTCAGAAGATTGTGGTCATCATTGTTTTTTTCTATGATTGGATATTGTAAAAAATAGATGAAATAAATGGAGACAAAATTACAATTATCAAGATCCAACGTAGTGTTGTATCTCATTTTAATAGTGACAATTTCCCTAGGTTTGAAACTATATTTGATTGATTTTTCCCTACCGGTTCATTCAGATAATCTTGATTATACACTTTATGCGATTGCCCATACAAATGGTGATTTTTCACAATCATCACATAGAGGAATGGGTTGGTCTCTTTTTGTTTCACCATTTTTTTCTCTCGTAGATTCAGATAATTTTATGGATTATTCGAATACAATACGTATTCTAAGTTTGTCTGTTTCAACATGTTGTATTCCAGTAATGTACATACTTTGTAGAAAATTTTTTGAGCAAAAATACTCATTGGTGGGAGCTAGCCTACTAGCATTTGAGCCCCATCTAAATTACAATGCAGGATTTGGACTGAGTGAACCTTTGTTTATAATAATAATCCTTTCTTCTTTCTATTTTATTCTAAATAAGAACACACAATACGTAATTCCATCACTTATTCTAGCAGGAATTGTTTGGTGGGTTAGACCTACTGGACTTGTAATATTTTTAATTATTAGTCTAATCTATTTTATAATTTTCAGAGGACAAAAACATTATTTTCGGAACTATGCTTTAGCACTAACTTTATTTTTGATTGTTATCTCACCACTACTTTTACAAAAATATGACCAATTTGGAGATCCGTTTTACAATTATTATAACGAAAAACTTTTTGCAGGTAGCTATGAAAAATTATTAGGAGAAAATACAAGTGATCTAAATCCAACAGTGATGGATTACATAAGAAATAATGGGCTAGCCTCTTTGCTTGAAAATTATGTTTTAAACGGATTTTTCAACACATTGACGGTATTATCCAAAATTTCGTTACCATATCTGTTTATTTTGATTCCATTTGGGATAATGTTTTCATTTAGAGCCTTCGATCAAGATAGGAAGTATATTAAAGCAAATTGGATTTTTATTTTATTATCAATTGCATCTATGTTAGTTATCATAGCAATTATTCCTGAAAAAAGATATCTCTTCTTTTTACTTCCGTTTTTAATCATTTTTTCTGTAATTCCTATCCAAAGAGTGGTAGAATATGGTCTTAGCACATTTTCTTTTACAAAAAAACAAAAAAATATTTTTTTGACTATTGTGATTTTTATAGTTGTAATATTATCTGCATATTTCACAATATTTCAATATGAAAAACCAGATTTAGTTTTTGAGAATGAGAAAAAAGATTTTGCAAAATTCGTAGTTGATAATTTACACGGTACAATTTTAAGAGAATTTGGACCTGCTACAGATTATGTTTCCTACCAAATAATTACAGATCCGCCTGAACAATTCAAACAGTATAAAATTAATTCTGATTGGAAAGAATATCAGGAATTAAGGGAAAATGAGAAGGGAGTTATGGATAAATCTGTTTATGGGGAATCATTGGATGAGCTGGTTAAAAATGGAGAAGAATTTGAACTTAAATATATAATTGCAAAAGAGGAAAAAAATTTCTATCCGTTTTTGAGTGACCTATATTCAAATGAGGAAAACTATCCTTATTTAACTAAAGTTTTTGATTCAGATGAATTTGGCTTTAAGAAACTAAAGCTTAAAGTTTTTGAGATTGATTATGAAAAATTTCCCAAATAGAAGACAAATTTAGATTTGTAAGAGTTAATCTTCTTATTTTAGCTCCACAAGGAATAAAAGATCATTAGAAATGGTGATACAGTTAGATGAAAATAGGTAACAAAATAATCCTTGTAGTAATTTCAGTTATTGGCCTTTACACTACTTTTATTGTTGCTTCGGATATTAACACTATTTATGATAAAATTTCAGATTTTAAAATTGAATTTATACCCATTATACTTTTACTGGTAACATTAGGATGGTTTGTATTATTTTTGAGATGGCAATTATTATTACGAAATGCAAAAATTTTCATCCCAACAAAAGATAGTTTTTTAATTTACACTTCTGGTTTTGCATTAACTATAATCCCTGGAAAAGTAGGCGAACTTGTTAAATCTCAATTATTAAAAACTAAGTTTGGAATTGCTAGAAGTAAAACAGTTCCCATAGTACTCCTAGAGCAGTTTTATACAGCTGTTGGAATAGTATTGCTATCATTTTTTGGAATATGGTATTTTGAATTAGGAGTGTATGTACTTGGATTTTTTACGATTGCACTTATTTTTGCTTTTATCTTGCTCACATCAAGAAAAACATTCAATAAAATTGTGTCATTATTTGAAAAAAGAAAATTCACCTCGAAGTTTGTAGAACCACTTTCATCTTCATATGATTCTATTAAGAGTGGGATAAGAGGACCGATTACACTTTATGCTATTGGTTTATCGATGCTTTTTTGGTTGATAGAATCTATATCAGTATATTTTGTTCTTTCATCATTTGGAATCATCGAAATTGAATTTCTCAAGGTTATTCCTACCTATACGACTTCTATAATGTTAGGAATACTGTCATTCCTTCCTATGGGGATAGGAGTAGTTGAAGGTAGTTTAGCAGGATTTTTTTCATTACAGGGTATTGACGTTGCGTTATCATTAACAATAGTTATTGTAATTAGACTTTTTACACGTTGGTATCCAGTTTCATTTGGTTTTATTTCATTGAAATTAAGTGGAGGATTAACGGATAACCAAAATTCTGATGATTCGAAAATTAATTAGTTTTAGATTTTTTTAGATTAATCCGATACATTTTGTTTAATTTTTTTATTAGATCTAGTGTTTGATCATGAAGAAGATCTAAGTTGGGTATAACACAATGACCTCCTATTATTCCAGGAAACATCTTAGGTCTATTACCTAGATACTTGTGAATCTCATCAGCAAACTGCCACATTTCATCATAATTTACGTTATAATTGATAGCAATCATGTTACTTAATTGAGCATAACTAATTAACCAACCATAATACGATGTATCACAGATTATTTTTGCCAATTCTAATGTAACCGGATTTGATATTTTTTTAGTTTTAATTCCACAATTTTTCAAAAGTTTTGAGTAGTTTGAAGATGCCAATTTTAACTTGCGTGTATGATTTTCAATTGCATAAAATTTTGTATAGCGTTTAAGATCATAAAGCATTCTTTTATGAACACCGCGTATAGGACTATAGATAATCGGTATTGTGGATAGTTTCTGAATTTTTTTTGTTGTAAATGGTTTTACAGTACTATGTATTACTACATAATCAGGATCAAATTTTTTAATTAATGATATAACAGTTTTAATAAATTTCTCATTGAAAGGAATACAGACGTGTAAAAATGATATGTTTGTTGTGGAAGCATGTTCAAATTTTTTATTATTCATCAATTTAGGATTAATGTCATATCCAATGACTAAATCATATTTTGAAAATAATTTAAAAAGTGGTTTACCTATTTCGCCTAAACCAACTACAATACTTTTTTTTGATTTCATGATGGAATGATTGTTAACAAAAACTTCAGTTAGATAAACTATGCTTATAATAATAACGAGAATTTCAAATTCATTAAAATTTCTATCTATTAAATTACGAATGCCGCAAAAACAACATCAAACAAAAGGAGTAAATACAATCTCAAATGTGAAATAATATGAATGATAGAGAGATGGTCTGTTATATGTTAGGTGCAATTGGCGATGTAACAAGAGATGAAGCAATTAAAGCTTTAAAAAATTACACGGATCTAAATGAACAGGAAATTAACAACATTATAGACGAGACAATTAAATTCAATAATTCATTATTAGAAAAATACAGTGAATGACTATATTTTTAAAAATCGTATTATTGATTTCTTGAGAATAAGGGATCTAAAGATATCCAGTCTAAAGTTTTTAGTGAATCTGCATGTTGCACATCATTTTTTCTTAACATGAAAATAAAATAATCAAGATGTGGATCATGTCGTGGAATAGTATTTGTGAAAATAGTTACCAATCCCATATTCTTGAACATTTCAATATAGAAACTCGTTAGAAACGCAATGCTAATATCATTAGTGTCAATTTTACCGTAAAATTCTTGTCTTCTCTTTCTCCATAGTTCATTTTTCTTTTTTAATTTATTAAAAAAAAACGGTTTTTTATTTATCAAAAATATTACAATTGCTTCTTTATCTATCAGCTTTCCAACATTTTTTATTATATCAAAATGTTCACAGTACTCAAAAGAATTTTTTTCAACACCAAAAACACTAATAGGATTATCAATCATAATTAAATCAAACTTTGATGTGTTTTCATATTGTTTTAATCTCTCAATGGAATTGCAAATTCTGATTTTCGCATTTGGAAATTTTTTTTCAAGTTCAGGTTTTAATTTCTCATCAATCTCCCAAATTTCAAATGTTTTAACGTTTCTTGCTATTGCAATATCATTTTGTCCAATTCCACCAAAAATTTCTATAGCGTTCAGTTTTTTGGATATAACGTTCTTAGTTTTTAAGAAATCTAACACTTGATTGATTCTTAGTGAAAATATATTTTTGTTTGATACTGTTTTTTTTATTTTTTTCATTAACAAATCAGAATTATTATAGTATAGAAATATCGCTATTTATTCTAAGCATAATTTATGTACTTGAAGCCTAGATAGCATTTACTAATGAAAAAAACTAGTCAGTGGAAGATCCCTTTATTCAAAATTAACGTTAGTCCTTCTGACGTTAAGTCTGTCACGAATGTAATTAAGCGTGGTACCGATTGGGCAGACGGGAAAGAGATTACACAACTTGAAAAAGAATTGTCAAAATATATTGGATGTAAATATTGTTTGGTGTTTAATTCTGGCACCTCCGCAGGGCATGCAGTTTTGATTGCTTCAGGCTTGCAAAATAAACAAGTGATGATCCCATCACTAACTTTTATTTCCACAGCTAATTGGGTACTAATGGCTGGCGCTCATCCAAAATTTTTCGATATTGAAGAACAAACATTAGGTTTGGATCCAATTAGGATTGAAGAGAAGATTACCAAAACAACCAAAGCGATTATACCCGTACACTATGCTGGTCTGCCATGTAAAATCAATGAGATAAAAAAAATTGCTAGAGAAAACAAAATTACTCTAATAGAAGATGCTGCGGAATCAATAGGTGCTACCGTAGGAAAGAAAAAGGTAGGCACATTTGGAGAAGCATCGATTTTTAGCTTTGCAGCAAACAAAGTTTTAACTTCAGGAGAAGGTGGTGCTGTTTTAACCAATTCAAAAAAGCTGTTTGAGAAATTAAAATTATTAAGATCACATGGAAGGTTAATCAAGGAAAACTATTTTTCATCAATTCAAAAACCAAATTATGTTACATTAGGATATAATTGGCGTATGTCTAGTATAACAGCAGCTTTAGCGTTATCTCAACTTAAAAGGCTAGATTATCTTATAAAAAAGAGACAAGAAAATGCAAAGTATCTAACAAGTAAACTAAAAAAATATAGTGAAATTAAATTTCACTCAGTACCTAAGGATTATGTTCATGTACATCAACTATTTACAATAATATTACCAAATCAAAAAACTAGAGATAATCTCATTAAATTTCTTGCGGCAAAAGGAATAATGTCTAAGGTGTTTTTTGTAGCAATACACGAAACAAAATTTTACAAAAACTTGGGATATGCCTATGATGACTTAACCATCACGGAAAAAATATGTCAAAGAATTTTATCTTTACCAATGTATCCAGATTTAACTAAGACTGAAATGGACTTTATTTCAGATTCAGTTGGAGAGTTTTTTAATTCGTATAAGAACAACTGAATAGTTAGGATTATTATTGTCATTAAAAAATGTACGAAGGGTTGAAAATTCTAATAACTGGAGGCAGTGGTTTTATAGGCTCTCATTTAACACGATTTTTAAAAAAAGATCATGATATCACAATTTATGATGTAAAAAAACCAATTGAAGAAGATGTTAAATTTATTTTGGGTGATGTTGCAAATGAACAAAAAATTTTAGAAACTTTTCAAGATTTTGATACAATCATTCATCTAGCCGCTGCTGTAGGAGTTGAAAATACTGAAACAAATCCAGTTTTAACATTAAACACCAATATATTAGGAACAAAAAATATTCTCGAAGCCTGTAAAAAAAACAATGTCAAAAAAGTAATTCTTGCTTCATCCTCTGAAGTTTATGGCGAACCAAAAAAAGTTCCTATAGATGAAACACAAACTCCTATTCCAATTACAACTTATGGTATAAGTAAACTCGCAAGTGAGGAATACCTAAAATCATATGCAAAAGCTTGTGATTTTAAATATTCAATTTTGCGATTTTTTAATGTAGTTGGTCCTAAACAATCTTCACGTTTTGTTTTGCCCGAGTTTGTCAATAATGCCTTGAATAATAAACCTCTTGTTATTCATGGAAATGGTTTACAAATTAGAGCATTCTGTCACATTGCCGATATTTGTCAAGGAATAGAAAAATCAATTTCCAAGGGAGACAATGAAATTTTTAATATTGGAAATGATCTGGAGCCAATTACTATAGAAGATTTAGCGAAAAAAGTTATTTCAGTTTTAAACTCTCAAAGTACTATCAAGTACATTTCGTTCGAAAAATCTGGAAGAAACAGAGAACAAGAGATAATGACTAGAATTCCTAGCATACAAAAAGCTAAAAAAACCCTTTCGTATGAACCTAAAAATAATTTAAAGGAAATTATAGTCAGTGTTGCGGAAAGACAGAATATTGTAGATTTTGAAGATAATTCCCAATCAATACAGGACACTTGAGTTATAATAAATACTGAATTTTTTTAATGAAAGAACAACCGAATAGTTAGGATTATTATTACCATTAAAAAAAGTGCAATAAGTTGAAAATACTTTTACTTGCAGCTCATGCGGATGATGAAGTGTTAGGCATGGGGGCTACTATAAAAAAACTTAGTAAAAAGAATGAATTTCGCTTAGTAGTACTTACTGAAAGTGTAACATCACAATATACTGAAAAAAAAATGTTACAAACAAGACGTAATGCTTGTTTAAAATCAGCTAAAGTGTTGGGAATAAAAAATGTGTTGTTTTTAGATTTTCCAGATAACCAACTTGATTCTGTTCCTCAACTAAAAATTAATGATGAGATAGAAAATATAATAAGAAAATTTAAACCAAGCGTAGTATACTCACCGCCTCCAAACGATCTGAATAAGGATCATCAGAAAGTTTTTGAATCATCACTAGTTACCACAAGACCCTTTTCAAGTTCTGTTAAGAGTTTGTTATGCTATGAATTACCAGGTATGGTAAGAAAGCCATTCAATCCTTCTATATATGAAAATATTGCAAAAGAATTTTCGTATAAAATTAAAGCCTTTAAAATGTACAAGAATGAAGTGATGAATTTCCCTCATCCACGTTCAATTGAGGCAATTGAAAACTTAGCTATACAACGTGGTGTAGAAAGTTCGTTAAAAAAGGCAGAGGCTTTCCGACTAATCCATAGTATTAAAGAATAATCGATGCAACAGAATATAATATTTTTTCTAATTGACGGACTAAGAGCAGATCAATTTTATGGGAATGATAGAACTTGTAAAACACCAAACATTGACTGTTTAAAAAAACGTGGCGTATGTTTTACACAGGCTATTAGTTCAGCAGATGGAACTTTTACTTCATTAAATTCATTATTAACTGCAAATTTTCCATTTAGAAATGGTGTTAGAACAAGAAAAATATTATTAAAAGAAAACAACTTTCTTGACATTTTTACCAAAAACGGGTATAAAATAAATGGTCTAGTTCCTAATATGACGTCATTTCATCAACTAATAAATTATTTTGAAAATAATGATAAAACCTATGATTATTTTGAAAGTGATGATAAAACCTCTGGTCAGAGTATTTCCACTGAATCTCTTTCAACTGGTTTAACTGATAAAATTATAGATTTCTTGAAAAATAGAACAGCAAAAATGCCGTGGTTATATTATGTTCATTTATGCGATTTACATCCAATAAGGGAGAAAAATATTCCACCTGGAATTGAAAATTTTGATAGCGAAAAATTTGGTGCGAGTGTTTATGAAAAAACTATTTCATCTATTGATCATGAATTAGGAAAAATTTTTGAATGCGTAGATTTTGATAATACCATCTTAGTTTTGACGGCAGATCATGGTGAAAGAATCCCACATGGGAATGTTAGAGGTGTTGATTTTGAACCAAAACTAGAAACAGTTGTAAAATTAGGAAAAAAAACTCTACCGAAATCTACTCAAAAAATCGGTGGCAGGTTTTTATCGAAATTACGTTACAATATGGGTAAAAGAAAATTAAAGAGTGAGAATGAAGATCTAACTGATATTCAAATTCGTTCAAGAGACACTTATTTTGCTTTGTCATTATTTGATGAGATGTTACGTATACCATTATTTTTTGCCAGTAACTCAATTAATCCAAAAATTATTCCAGATTTTGTGCGTAGTGTTGACATTTTTCCTACATTATGTGATTTAGTTAAAATTAGTTTTGAACAAATAGTGCATGGTAGAAGTTTACTTACCCTAATCCATGGTAACAAGATTGAAGAGAAACCGGCATATATTCACACTTCACCTTATCAAAAACCTCATCCAACTGATTCAGTTGGAATAAGAACTAACAATTACAAATACTTCCGTTCCGTTCATAATCTAAAAGAAAATGTTAACCTATATGATCTAAAAAATGATCCTTCTGAAAACAACAATATTGCAGAAACAAATGAAGCGTTAGTGAAGCAATTTGAACAAATGCTGATAGAAATGCAAAAAGATAATCTCTCACAAGATGAAGATGAAGAAAATTTAGAAGAAGAACAAAAAATTGAATCTGAGTTGAAAAAAATGGGATATATTTAGCAATAATGTCGCCAAAAAATATTATAATATTAATGATTGATGGTGGGAGATTAGATCGGGCAAAAAACTCTCCGTTTTTCAACAAAATCAAATCCAAATCCATCTTTTTTTCAAATTCTATAACATATGGTCCACATACAATTGCGGCAATGCATGCATTTTTTGCTGGATGCTATGGAACAAGGACAGGAACAGATAGCTATTGGTCTACATACAAATTCAAGAAAAATCAATTCAAAACATTAACTGAATATTTAAAAGAAAATGATTACTATGCGTGTGCGGATATAGTTAGTGAAATTGTTATACCTAAGCAGGGTTTTGATGAATTCCTGATTCATGATGAAAAGAAAGATGATTTGACAGATCGTCATATAAGATTATTAGAATCAATGAAAGCAAAAAACATTGCAGGTCATAATTTTTTTCTTTTTCTTCAATATAGTAATATACACACAAAGATTTCAGAGGAAGTTCTGAAAGTTTTTAATAATTTTAGCAAAGAGTATTTTGAAAATCGAAAGTTAAACGAGCAAAGATATGATAAGCAATTCAAAAAAGCTGAAAACTATCTTATGAATATTCTTGAAAAAATCACTTTACTAGATCTGAACAAAAACTCCATAATCCTGATAATGTCAGATCATGGAATAAGTGTTGGTGAAAAAACTGGTGAGCGTGCATATGGAGCATTTTGTTATGATTACACACTTAGGACTTTTGCATATTTCATTATACCCGGTTTTAGCCCATTAGAAATCTCTCAGCAAGTTAGAACAGTCGATTTTATGCCTAGTATTCTAGAGTTATTGCATACACCGTTAGATAAAAACTATTCAAAATTAGATGGTGAGACATTATTACCGTTGATTAAAGGACAAAAAGTTCCAGAAAAAATTGCATATTCTGAAACTGGAAATCCCTTAGAAGAAAAGAAACCTCCTAAAACACCTAATACAAAATCTGTTAGAACATCAAAATGGAAATTAATTATTAATGAATATAACAATTCTAAAGAATTGTATAATTTAGAAAGTGATCCTGATGAAAACGAAAACCTCATTGATAAAAATTTAGAAATTCAGGAAACACTCTGGAAGAAATTTTTAGAAATTCAATCAAAGGCAAATAACTAATTATAAATTGATTTAGAAGTTTTTGATTTGTTTTCTTACCATCTGAAGATCTTGAAGAGTATCAATTTCATACCACTCACCATTTATTATTATAGGCTCTACTGTAATTCCTAAATCAATTAATTCTTGTAACATGTCAGTCAAGTAGGCCTTTTTTATTGATGGAGCATCATGAAATTTTCCCTCATGAAATTTCATTAAATGATTAAATTTTTCAACAAAAACTTTTGCGCCATTTTTTGATAATTTCATTAAACCAATAAATTCGCCTAAATTTTGTTTAGGATTAGATTCCGTTATATTCTTTTTAATTTTTAGTATTTTATTATTTTCCATCAAAACATTATCAGCTTCACTCTTTGGATGTTGAGTACGAGCACCATATTTTTTTCCCCAATTCAGATCAACTGCAATTCCTATATCACCTTTAAAATCTAACACTGAATGTAAAACATTTTCATCAAAAACTATGTCAGAATAGGAAGTCAAAATATCATCATTCATTATTGATTTAGATGCCATTAGGGAACCTAAAACATCATGGTTTTGAAATTCATTATCATGGGTATAATTCACATTTTCGAATTCAAATTTCTGTTTGTTTGGACCTGTAATTATTGTAATGTCAGATAATTGATTTTTTTTGAATAAGTCTAATTGAATTTCGATGATTGATTTATCATTAATTTTTAACAGTCCCTTAGGAATATCCGTGGTTTCCTTTTCCAGTCTTGTTGACGAACCGGCAGCGATAATAATTATTTTCATAAATTCAAATACTTTGCATAAAATACTCTTTAATCCTTATGGGTGAAGTTTGAACTCTACCGCCAGTCTCTTTACTATTTTTTATTTTTACTACTATCATTATTGGTCCAAGTAGTTTTTTGATTTTAACTAAGATCTTCTCAAACTGAGATTCATTTTCTACTTGGAAAACTTTAAGATTTGCCGCTTTAGCAATCTTTGCAATACTTATAGAATTTGTACAGGTTGGTTGTCCTCCAGTAGATTCATGACTGCCATTGTCAAAAACTAGGTGGATTAAATTTTTTGGTTTTATTGTACCTATAGTTGTAAGTGATCCTAAATTCATTAAGATATTTCCATCGCCATCGAAAACAAAAATTCGTTTTTTTGGATTTTTAATTGCTATTCCTAGACCAATTGATGATGCTAAACCCATAGAACCGACCATGTAAAAATTTGTGGTTTTATCATTAACATAAAAAAGATCTCTGCTCATATAGCCATTAGAGCATATAATTGGCTCATTTCCAATTTTTCTAGTAATTAATTCAATTGCTTCTTTTCTATTCATCAAAACAATCTCTGGATAACTAGGCAACATGAAGAACCATTTGAAATTTGTTTAAGAGCCCATTTACAACATGATTTCCAATTATCATCTTTTACAATTTTAGATTTTAATCCAATTAATTTTAGCATCCTAGATTGAATTTCACCTATTTTCACATGTTCCGGTGCATCATTTTGGAGATAGCCTCTCCAACCTACCAAAAATATGAGAGGTATTTGATAGAGTTGTACTAATGAGGTTATCGTGCTAATTGAGTTTGCGAGACCTGCGTTTTGCATGAAAACTAGTGAATGACTTTTTGATAGAGACATCCCTACAGCAATGCCAATAGCTTCATCTTCTCTTGTGGTGATGAGTATTTTGTTTTTTTTAAAACCTTGATCAATAAAATACTTCATTGTAGAATCAGGCACTCCTACAAAATTGTAAATTTTATTTTTTAATAAATAATCAAATATTTTCCTTTGAATAACTTCTTTCAATTGATATAACCTAATTTTTTCAGCTCACTTTCTAACTCTTTTTCTTTTTCTTTGATGTCAAACATTTCCTGTAAGCGAAAAATATCTTCCATCGAGGAAATTTCCTCTTTCACTTCGCTTAAACTATTTGAATTTATCATTTGTTTTAGAATTCTAGACATTGAAGCATGAGCGGCTCGCAATGTTTGGTTTGCATGTATTACTATCTTAATTTTATGCGAAATCAATTCATCCATACTTACTGAATCGTAAGTAGTGGGTATGACAATAATGGGTGAGTTACCTTTCCATAATTCAGCAAATTCAAAAACTTCTTCTGGAGTTTTTTTCTTTGAATGTATCAATATAGCGTCTGCCCCAGCTTTTTCATAAGCTATTGCTCGTTTTATCGCTTCATCCATACCAGCTCCAGAAATTAATGCCTCTACTCTAGCTATTATCATAAAGTTTTTGTCTTGTTTTGCTTCTTTTGCCGCAATAATTTTTGCTACAAATTCTTTCTCAGAAATCAAGTCATTTTGCCCATTTTCAAGTAAACTATTCTGTTTTGGAAATGTCTTGTCTTCCATACATATGGCAGCAATTCCAGCACTTTCATATTTTTTTACCATATGACTAACATTGCTTGGTCCGCCATATCCAGTATCACAATCAGCTATTACAGGAATTTTACATGTTTCCGCCATGTTAGATGCAACATCAAAAAATTCTGTCATTGTCAAAATACTAGCATCGGGTACAGCATGTGTAGCTGAAATTGCAAAACTACCTGCCCAAACAGCGTCAAACCCATGAAATTCAACTAGTTTAGCAGACATTGCATCAAATGCACCACAAACTTTGACAATAGATTTTGAATCTAGTAATTCAGCTAAATTTTTGGCTGCGGGCATATTCCTAGTTAAGAAATATCAAGTTATAAAAAATATACCACCAACTGTAACTATACATGTTCACTATAAAGCAACCATCAACTATAATATTCGGTAAATATTCTTCACGAGATTACAAAATTCCTAAAGATTGTTTGGTGGTAACCTCTCCTGGAGCCAAATCTAGGAACTGGCTTGAATATGTAGGATTAACAGATTCTTACATTTATGATAATGTTGAATCTAATCCTTCAATAGAAACTACTGACCAAATTATGTCAGAATTTTCAAATTCAAATTTTTCTAATGTTATAGGTATAGGAGGGGGTAGTGTATTGGATGTAGCTAAATTTGTAGCTTATAAAATGAAAAAAATAAAGATTATGGTTCCTACAACATTCGGAAGTGGAAGTGAGGTAACCAGAATCGCAGTACTCAAAGTTGATGGAAAAAAACAAAGCTTTCATGATGATAACATGTTTGCTGACATAGCTATTATTGATCCATATTTTATACATAACACTCCAAATGTCATAATAAAAAACTCTGCCATAGATGCTTGTGCACAATGTACTGAAGGATATGACAGTAAAACTAGTAATCTTTACACAAAATTTCTTTGCCAAAAAGCATTTGGTGTTTTAGAAAATGCAATTTTAAACGAAAAGTATGAAGATTTAGCATATGGTTCGTTGTGTGCAGGATTAGGATTTGGTAATACCTCTACTACATTAGGTCACGCATTATCTTATGTATTTTCCAACGAAGGAATTTCTCATGGTCATGCTTTAGCATTTACAACTACTGTAGCACATAGATTTAATGGATCTATGTTTTATAATAAGTATAAAAATTTAGTAAGGAAATTAAACTTTGAAGAAATTAACTTAAAACAAAATATTGAGGATGCAGCAAATCTGGTCTTGTTAGATAGGAAACATTTGGATAATAATCCCAAAGGAATTTCGAAGCATAAAATAATAAAATTGTTGAAGATAATATGCGATGGAAAGTCTTTTGATGATTCATCATAATCTCATAATGTCATAAAAAAATTTTCTAATTATGTAACATTGTTTGGTAGTGAAATTGATATATGCGGATAAAAAGAATGTTTTTATGAAAAAAGGCTCTAGTGGTTTTAGATTTTGGTATTATTTTAGAAGTGGTTATGGTACATATTTTGCATTTATACTTGCAGCGACTAATACTTTGACAGTTACATATTATCTTGCAATAGAAAAATTTCCAGGTTTACAAGAAGTGTTTCCAAGTTTTGGTCAATACATCCTAATAATGACGGGTATAGGAATACCATTACTAATTATCATCGGTTATATACATTACAAAAGAACTGCGGCATACTCTTCTGAAATGGATGTCCAAGTTGAAGCTAACCCATATGTGTACAAATTACCAAAAAATGGTTGGTGGCAACAAGCATTGTTTCCTTTATTTTTATTACAATCACAAATCATTTACAAAATGTCAAGAAATGAAAAAGTGACAGATGTTGACTTGAAAAATCTTGAAGAAGTACAAAAGAAACTTGATTTAATGATTAAAGGTGGTTCCTTTGAACAATCTTCAGCATTCTGAAAAAAAATGCTAAAAAATGAAACAATCAATTCGTCGAATCAAATAGAAAGATCATCACTTACTAACAAGATTAGATTATGGCTACTCGATCATCCTAGTTTTAATCCTTATAGATTCTCTTTAAAAAGAAATTGTAGAATACTAACAGGCAACATGCGACTCTTACCAGATTTTTTAGTTATAGGTAGTAGTAAATCTGGAACAACTTCTTTTCATTATTACATTACACAACATCCAAATCTTGTTACAGAAAGAAACGTACATTTTTTTGACCATGCATCACATAATGGTATTAAATGGTATAGAGCTTATTTCCCTACTAAAACATACAAAAATTTTAAAAAACTGGTATACAAAAAGGAATTAATTGTTGGTGAGCAGACTGCAACCTATCTTTTTCATCCTCTCGTTGCAAAAAGGGTCTGTAACACTATTCCAACTGCTAAACTGATAATGATATTAAGAAATCCGGTAGATCGTGCTTATTCAGATTATCAACATCAAGTTAGAGAGGGAGTTGAAACTAGAACATTTGAAGATGCAATAAAATCAGAATTAAAAAGAATAGAGATTGGTAAAAAAGAGCCTAGATTCATAATGAATATTGATGATTTCATTATTCATCCAGTTTTTTCATATTTACGCTATGGAATATACGTAGATTTTATAAAAAAATGGATGGATCTATTTTCAAAAGAACAGTTTCTGATCTTGCCCACGTATGAACTCAATAATAACCATGAAGAGTTCCTAAAACAAGCTTTTGAATTTCTTAATGTACCTAACTGTAAAGTCAATGGTTTGGAGAGAAAAAATGTCGGAGAGTATAAAAAACTTGACGAGTCTACTAGGAAATTATTAGTTGATTATTACAAACCACACAATGAAAGACTGTTTAAACTGCTAGGAAAAAATTTTGAGTGGGATAAATAATTCCCAGCAGTTATGTACTCATAAATTTCCTATAACTATCAATCAATAGGTTGTGAACAAGTCCATTAGTTATCATTATTCCATTTTGGTGATTAACAATTTCCGTGTTATATTCCAAATTATTACCAAAAATATCAGTAATATTTCCACCAGCCTCTTTTATCAAACAATAAGAAGCACATGTATCCCATTGTTTTATTTTGTTTGACGAAGTAAAGTAAAATTCGGCCATCCCCGAGGCAACATCAATAGCCTTCAATGAACTTCCTCTTTGGGTTAATTTCATAGGATGAATATTTTCAAGAAAATCATGTTCATTTTGAGATAAATGATGTCTGCTACATACAACGCGACTTTTAGCTAGATCTGATATAGTACTTACAGATAATTTTGACCATTTTTCCCCTAATAATTGGTATGCTCCTTGATCTTGTTGAGCAACATACAAGGTATCATTTGTTGGACAATAAATAACTCCTAGAATTGGTTTTTGTTCTTTTACAAGACCAATCATAATTGTGAATTCATTAGTTTTATGAATAAAATCACTTGTGCCATCTAAGGGATCAACTATCCAAACAGTTTTTCTTTCTAATCTTTTTTTTGTATCATCACTTTCCTCTGATAATATAGGATGATCAGATGTTGAGATTATTTCATGAATTATTTTGTTACTTTCAATATCTGCTTTCGTTAGCGGTTCATTATTTGTTTTAGTCATTTGCTCAAATCCTTGATCATAAATTTCCATTACTGTTTTTCCGGCATCTATTACAGCATCTATTGCTAAATTTATCTCAGATAGTGGATTAATAATCGGTATATTATTTTTCATGGTATTGCAAACAAAAATTTCCTTTTAAACAAACTTCTCTGGCTTTTTTGTGATTTTATTTTTGTACAAGTAATCTAGTATAATTTGTAGACTCTGCTCTATTGTAGAATTTTCGGTATCCACAATTAATTCAGGATTTGTCGGTGGTTCATAAGTACTATTAATTCCTATAAAATTTTTAATTTGGTTATTACGTGCTTTTTTGTACATACCTCTTACATCTCTTTTTTCGCATGAATTAACAGAACATTTAACATAAACCTCAACGAAATTATGATTTTTCAATATTTTACGGGCTTCTTCCCTGTTTTCAGCATAAGGGGCAATTTTTGAAACACATACTGGCACATCATGTTCTAAAAGTAACTTGGCGAGATTTGCCACTTTTTTGTTATGGCTGTTAATACCCTTCTTTGAAAAATCTTCATTTGGAGATAACCATTCTCTCATTTCGTCTCCATCTAGTATTGCAAGGTTAAAGATACGCTCTGATAATTTTCTAGCGATTGTAGTTTTACCGGAACAAGGAAGTCCAGTCATCCAAAGTATAAAATCCATAATAAAATTTTCTTCTCATGCTTTTATCTCTGTTACTATCCTATGTAGACAGTTTTCCTAAAAAAAAGCCATTTAATAGTTATGAGTAATTTTATAATAACATAAATTATTAAGAAAACAAATTGAACGTAAAAGAAGATACGATTTTTTGGATCACTGTTAAAAATAAAAAAAAATTGGCTACGTTAAATAATGTAAGTGTAAATCAAGCCTATAATGAAAGACTAGTAGAGAAAAACGGAAAACAATACAACGTGTGGAATCACTATAGGAGTAAACTTGCAGCAGCAATAATTAATGGTTTGGAAATTTTTCCAATACTGAAAAAAACTAGGGTTCTATATTTTGGTGACACAGCTAAAAATACTGTAAGTCATATTTCTGATATTATAGGGATAGACGGAAAAATTTTTGTTGTTAATGATATTACGGAAAACTCGAAAAATTTTTTAGAGAAAATTAGTAATAATAGAACAAACGTTTTTACAATTATTTATGATAAGAATAACCCAGCGCAGTTTTCTTCAACGATAGAAACTGTTGATGTAATTTATCTCGACATAACACAACCAAATAAAACAGAAATCACTATTGATAACTGTAAAAATTACCTTAGAAATGATGGTTACCTTATGCTTGTAGTACCAACCAAAAACATAGATTTTGCTAAGAATCCTACCAAGGAAAACCTAGAAGGAAGAAAGAGATTACAATCTTCATTTGATGTTATTCAAGAGATTAATCTAACAGATTTTTTCAAAGAACATAGTATGATTATTGCGAAATACTTAGGTTAGAACTGAATAAATAGATAAAATGTTGATGAGATGATGTTACAATGTTAATTTTTTCACAAAATTTAGCAAATTATGGACTGCCTATTCCAGAGAATGCAATTTTTAGAGTAAATCTTGCTTGGGTCAATAGTTTGAAGGAATTAGAAGTTATTTTGGGAAAACATAGATCACATCAAATCTTTCTAGACTTACCTGCAAGTAGGACTAAACCACCCAATAACAAATATGATGTTGATGATCTCATTCCAATCATAAAATCTTATCCAAACATTAAATATTTTGCAGTGTCAAATATTCACTCAGTAAATGATCTCAAAATATATCTTGACATAATTCCTAAACACGTAACTATTGTTCCAAAAATTGAGAGTGTGGATGGTGTTGTAAATATTGAACAAATAACGAATGCATTAGGTAATAACAAAATTTTAATGCTGGATCATGACGATTTGTATTCGTCAATTACCAAGTCGAAACAACCAGCTTTAAAATTCTTAGAATGTTTTAACAAATTGGTGGATCATTGCAATAATCACAATGTTGTTTTATTGCGTACTATAGGTGTAATTTTCAGTGACCAAGAAAGAAGAATCACAGATTATGTTGGATAAAAAATTCAATATTATAATTACTGTATAGAGGAAAACCTCTTTATCAAACAATTGAGGTTGGTATTTTTTAATATGAAATCGGAAATAGGTTTTTATCAACTAATTTGAACTTTCCTTTATTGGAATGTGTTTGTTGTAAAAATACAGATTTTGAAATTTATGCAAAAGATTCTTGGTTAAAATTACCAGTTAACAGATGTAAGAAATGTGGACTATATGTGACTGGAAATTCTCTTAATGAGCTTGAAATCACGCTGAAACAATATTATGTTAACGCATCATATGGCCAAACGCAACATGAAGACTTGTATAATATAATTAAACTTGATTTTGAGACAAGACATGGCAGATATTTTTTAAATCAATGGAAATCACACTTTGAATACTGTAAAGAATTCTTCGGTCCTTCGAAAAAACTGTTAGAAATTGGACCAGGTCCTGGTATCTCTCTTCGCATGTTTGAGGAAAAAGCATTTGAAGTAACTGGAGTAGACGCAAACGAGCATTGTGTTGAATTTTTGAATTCTAAGTTAAAAAAAGGAAAATGTATCCATGGATTCATAGAAGATGTCGAAATAAATAAAAAGTTTGAAATTATCTGGTTGTCTCATTGTTTAGAACATATGTCAAAACCTCACGAGTTATTAAAAAAATGCAAGAATTTACTGTCAAACAATGGTTTTATTTTTGTAGCAGTTCCAGATTGTGAGAATGAGACTATGTTACATCAGTCAATTATCGATAATGCGTCTTCCTTTCATTTTTCTAAACACACAGTCCAAAAAATTGCTGAAAATGTAGGATTACATACAGTAAAAGTTGATTCCTTAAGAGAGCTTTATCGATTTGAGGGACGATTCCATATTATTTTGAACAATAAGGCAAGAATGATTAATAAAAAATTATGTCCTTATTATCCATTTAAAGTTACAAAAAAACAAAACGGGCATGAGATTCGACTAGTTTTAAAAAAATAATTGGAATTTGATCTATAAATCATATAATGATTACCCATTTTTTGATTTGTATAAAACTTTTCTAGATTCAACATACAAGAAAAGATTAGACACGAATGATTTCACATTTTTCTGAGTATAAATAATAGGATTGTATTTTTGATATTCTACTTTGATTTTATTTTGAGCAAAAATTTTTTCATTAAGATAATTCTTTCCGCCTGATCCGGACAAATATTTTGTTGCCCCAATTTTTTTGCATATATTCAATAATTTTTCAGAAGATGCACCCGTAACATTAAGTTCGGATTCAAGAATTATCTCTGTTTTTATGTTAAGCCAATCAAAAACTTTCTTCAATGTTTGAAAATTTAGATCAAAAATGAGATTCCATCTTTTCTTGTATGTTGAATCTAGAAAAGTTTTATACAAATCAAAAAATGGGTAATCATTATATGATTTATAGATCAAATTCCAATTATTTTCTGCCCAAAGTAAGTCATTATTAATTTCGACATTCCTGATTTCAAAAAATTTTTGTCCTTTTTTTATAGGAACAGAAATTCTAACCCATGATCCTTCTGTAGTAATGATTTTGTTTCTATTTGTTATATCAAACTCAAATTGGGTCTTATCTAAAATAACATAAACATCCGAAAGAGAAACTTTTTGAAAAAAAGCTGGATATGGAAAATAATTTGGCTGATGAATCGTTACAATCAATGCTCTGCAATTATTGCACATTAATGTTATTTTAACTATTGAATGAATGATTGGAGCTATTTTAATATCAGAAGTATTACAGAATTCGTCAATTGAAGATGAAGTTATTATTAGCAGTAGACAAGACAAGGCAGTTTTACATTTCACAATTTGCAGATGCGCTTAGAAAAAAAGGTGTCACTTGTAAGATTATTGACGATCTTGATATTTATGGAAATTCAAAATTAAATAGGAGATACTTTCGTTGGATATCAAAACCACAGAAATTAGAAAATACGATTAACGAATTCAAACCAGACGTAGTTTTTACAGAGAGAGTAAGTCATTTTAGTTCACAAGTCCTGAAATACAAGATTCCCCTAATCATTTTTTTGCGTGGGGATTATTGGAATGAAGTAAAATGGGGTAAAGAAACTTTAGATAAATCCGTTACAAAGGAATTTGAAATATTTACAAAGCAGAAAATTGCAGAAAAATGTTTTAAGGAATCTGCCTTGATTTTACCAATTTGTGAGTTTTTAGAGAAAATTGTCTGCAAAAAATATCCGGACAAAGATGTTAATGTGTTATATCAAGGAATCAATAACTCTGACTGGTTTTCTCAAAAAGGGCTTGAGTTAAAACATCCTTGTGTTGGTTTGTTACAAGGTGCAGAAATCTGGGAAAAAGCCAAGGAGATGCTTATCTTGCCAAAAGTAATAGAAAAAATGCCGGAAGTTAATTTTTACTGGGCAGGAGATGGACAATATCGTGACAAGATTCTTCCTCTGTTAGAAAAATTTGATAACTTTCATTGGTTGGGTCGTTTAAAGTATCCAGATCAAGTAAGACAATTTTTTACAGAAACTGACATCTACGCGTTAGTGAGTGGTATGGATATGTCACCACATACATTATTAGAAGCTGGTTTAATGAAAAAACCTATTCTAGCAACCGATGTTGGTGGAATATCTGAATCGTGTAAGGATGGTGAAACATGTTTGCTAATTAAAAAGGGTGATTCTAGCGATTGGACTAATAAAATTTCAATTTTACTTGATGACAAGGAAAAAATGAAAGAAATGGGTAATAGGGGTTATAGATATGTAAGTGAAAATTTTTCTTGGGATAAAATTGCGGCTGATTTCATAAAAATAATACAATCAAAATTTAATCTGTAATGTTAAACGATTAAGCGTATGAAATTTTTGAGCAACCATAACCCTCACGTTTTCTGTAACATCCCTCACTGCTCTTTCCTTAGTAATTCTTCCAAGCCTGAATTCGGCCAGTTTATGCTCCATCACTGTTTTTTTTCCAAGCTGACCCATCTGGGGTAAAGGATTTGTTTTTGTTCTTTCATTGTAATTATTGAATAGTTGTTCAGGAATGGAACCAATAGATTTTAAAGATCAACAACCAAGATTAATTATAGAAGATTATTTATCAGGCAATGTTAAGGC
>LUMJ01000425.1_pt1 | contig 26549 bp, 25 predicted proteins | sample 729631 | NCBI WGS metagenome assembly LUMJ01 (sample SAMN03860266, study PRJNA289734) | marine metagenome | biome: seawater column; feature: ocean; material: water; isolation source: Red Sea water column Station 22 - depth 500m | place: Saudi Arabia: Red Sea | collected 2011-10-15 | depth 500 m
GCAAAATATACTCAACTTCTTTATGAAAAATTACAACGAGAAGGACTTTTAGAAAGAGATTGCGATAGATTGATTAGAAACGATAGGGTGATGTTTGGATCATGTATGGTTGCTAGTGGTGATGCAGACGCTATGGTAACCGGCAATACTAGACGTTACTCTGCATCTTTAGAAAAAATTAAACGTGTAATACCTCCTCGACCTGGTGAAATAATGTTTGGTCTAAGTATGGTAGTAAGTAGAGGCAAAACTATATTTATGGCAGATACACATGTTCATGAATTTCCAAATGCACAACAGCTTGCTGATATAGCGATATCGTGCGCAAGAGTAGTCAGACTATTTGGTTTTGATCCCAAAATTGCTTTTTTATCTCACTCAACTTTTGGAATACCGATAACCCAAAGAACAAAACATATAAGAGATGCGGTTGAAATATTAAAAAATAAATCGGTTGATTTTAAATTTGATGGAGAAATGCAACCAGATGTTGCTATGGATGAAAAATACAAAGAACTTTATCCTTTCTCGAAAATTGTAGGAAACGCCAATGTTTTAATTATGCCAGCACAACATAGTGCAGCGATTTCATTAAAGATGATGAAAACTTTGGGTGGTGCAAAAATTATTGGACCATTTCTGGTTGGGCTGGGAGAACCTATTGAAATTGCACCTTTAAGATCATCTACTGGAGATATATTAAATTTAGCATCAGTAGCAGCTTATTCATCTGATGTGATAGATTACAAAAGAAATTGATTTATTCTTTCTGTCGACTTAAATCAGAAATCATTAAAATACTAGTTACAAGTTCTTTAAGATCTACTATTTGTTTTGCTTCTTGAATAATTTCTTTCTTTTCATTTTCACTATGTGCAATTCCAAATATATAAGTTTTTTGATTAATGGTATCAATATTGAAATTAGCCGCTTTTACGTTTTTGTTCAAAATCAATGCGGTTCTTAATTGAGAAGTTATTAATACGTCTTTAGTGATATTTTTTAGGGAAAATTTTTGTCTTATTGCAATATTATTTTTTACAGATCTAGTTCCTTTAGTTTCCCATGCCATTTTAGTTATTTTTAATTTTTCTTCTGGTTTATCAACCTTGCCACCCAAAAAAATTCTTCCATCAAGAACTTTTACCGAAATATTTATAAGATACTTTTTTTCCTTTAAAGCCAATCGAGCTTGTAAATTTTTTTGCATTATTGAATCATCGATTTGAGTACCTAATGTTCTTGGGTCAAAGGCGATACTTACTCCAGTACCAAAAACTCCACTTGTTGAAGAACCAACACAAGAAGATAACAGGATAAATATAATTATAAAAAATTTTTTCATTTTACTTTTTTAACTTTAAACAAAAATTATAAATTATTTTTTTTGATAAATTTTCTTTTTTCGAAATAAATTCAACAACATCTTTATGACTATATTTTTTTAGCATTTTCGTTATTTCCATTCTAACTGATTCGTTAATTTCTTTTTTAAAATTTTTTCCTTTAATTTTTTCCGATAAAACGACAGTAAACTCACCCTTTATATTTTCAGATAAAATCCCAATTGAACTAACTTTTCCTCTAATAAATGCTTCGTGAATTTTAGTCATTTCCTTTGCTATTAATATTTTTCTATCAATAAAATAGTCTTTAAATTTTAACATATAATAATTAATTTTTGTCCCTGGAATAAAAAAAACAATTGAAAAATCTAAATTGGATAAATTTTTAAGTACTTTATTTAAGTCATTTTTTTTTTTTGTTAAAAAACCATAGAATAAGTACTTATCGCTAAATCCACAAACGCTTATCGCCGCTGAAACTGCAGAAGGACCCGGAATTGGATAAATGTCTAAATTTTCATCAATACATTTATTTACAAGTATCAAGCCTGGATCGGATATAGCTGGCGTACCTGCGTCAGAGATCAACGAAACAATTTTGTCTTTTTTAATATAATCAATTACTTTGTTACTAATTTTTTTTTCATTAAACTTGTGATATGACAAAAGTTCATTTTTTATTTTAAAGTAAGAAAGTAATTTTCCTGATCTTCTTGTATCTTCACATAAAATAATATTTGATTTTTTTAGAACATTTAGTGCCCTAAAAGTTATATCCTCCATATTACCAATAGGAGTAGATACTAAGTATAATCCGCTGTTAATTGTTTGTTGTTTATTTTTGTCCATTTGATGCCTAAATTACATTTTATGCTTATCGAACCAATTTAAATCTATGAAAAAATTACTTCTATTTTCAATAATAACTTATTTATTAGTTACAATAAATAGTACTGCTGATAATCAAAACTTAAATGAAAATATCTCAGAAGATGAAAAAATATTAAAAGTTGGCGTTTTGCTTCCTCTGTCAGGAAAATTTGAAAATATAGGTCAATCTCTTTTAAAATCTATACAGTTAGGATTATATGATATAGACAATAAAAACATTAAAATTTATCCCAAAGATAGTAAAGGAAACGCACTAGACACATATTTGTCAGCTAAAAAATTTCAGGAGATGGGAATTGAAATAGTTATAGGACCAATTTTCCATGAAAGTTTAGAAAGACTTGACGAAATAAATAATATTACTTTTATTTCAGCAACCAACAAAACTCAAGAAATTCCAAAAAATACAATTGCTTTTGGAATCAACTTAGATTCACAGATGAATACTTTAAAAAAATATTTTGATGAAATAAAAGTTTCTAAAACATTACTTTTATCACCAAGATCAGACTTTAATTACCAAACAGAATCTATTGCAAAAAAAGATATATTAAAATTTTATAGAACTTATTCTTATGACAGCGATCCAAAAAAAATAACTGGAGAAATAGAGAAAATAACTAAGTATAGAGAAAGAAAAAAAGATTTAGAAAGAAGGATTAAAATACTTGAAAAATCAGATTTGTATAAGCACAAGCAAGAACTTAAAAAATTAGAACAAATGCACACCTTAGGTAAAGTAAATTTTGATTCTGTAGTAGTTATAGATTTTGGTGAAAGATTAAAAAGTGTATTGGCTTCATTTATGTTTTCAGACATTTCCAGTGAAAAAGTTAATTTTTTTACACTCAATCAATGGTTTGACAAAACACTATTTGGTGAAAACTCCTTACTTAATTTACATTTTCCATCAATCGATTATGATAACTTAAAAAAATTTGAGAAAAGATATTTAAAAACATATAATGAAAAACCTAATGAAATTTCTATATTAGCATACGATGCCTTAGGGTTAATTTACTACTGCTGGTCAAATAATAATTTTAATTTTAAGATTGATCAATTATTTCATAAAGATGGATTTAAAGGCTTACACGGAGAATTTATTATAAAAGACAATTTAAGTTTACAAATTTAACTTTTGGTTCCATTTCAGCAAATGTTATATTATATCCATTAGGTATAAAAATTGGATCATAGCCAAATCCATTATTTCCCTTTTTTTTATTAGAAATTTTACCATTAACTACTCCCTTGGCTAAACAACTTCTGCTATCGGGCCAAAAAATAGTTAAACAACATACAAATTTTGCAGTAGAATTATTTTTCCAATTTTTTTTAACTTTATTCATTGCTTTAAAAACTTTATTAATTGCCAAATTAAAATTATTTTTTTTGCCACTCCATCTAGAAGAATAAATTCCAGGAGCCCCATTCAAAAGATCAACTTCTAAACCCGAATCATCAGACAAACAGACCAAGTTTGTCTTTTTAGAAAAATATGATGCTTTAAGTAAAGAGTTTTCTTCAAAACTTTCTCCAGTTTCTTCTGGTGTTGAAATTTTAAATTCCTTTGGAGAATATTTTATCACTTGCTTTGGTAACAAATCACATATTTCCTTATATTTTCCAATATTATTTGTCCCTATTAATATTTCCTTAATTTTTTTCATTTCACACTAGTATTTTCTTTTTCAGTAACCATATATCATACCAATGACAAAATCGGAAAAAAAAGAACAAGAAAAGATATCATCTGAGGATAAGAATACTTCTGAAAAAGATGAACAAAAAGAAAAAAAATCCACCCCGATTAAAGAAGAGACTCCGGAAGAAAAATTAAAAACTACCCAGGAAAAACTACTTAGAATAATGGCCGAAATGGAAAATCAAAGAAGAAGATTTGAAAAAGAAAAAAAAGAAGCATTCGAATTTGGTGGTTTTAATTTTGCTGCAGAATCTTTATCACTTATCGATAATATTGATCGTGCTATTATTTCATTTCAAAATGATGAAAGTTTAAAAAATAATAAAGATTTAAATAAAATTATTGATGGCATAGAAATTGTAAAGAAAGATCTAATATCTATCTTTAAAAAAAATGGAATTGAAGCAATTGAATGCATTAATAAAAAGTTTGATCCAAATTTTCATCAAGCTATGCTGGAGGTTGAGAATAATACAAAAGAAACTGGTACTGTTGTTCAAGAAATACAAAAAGGCTATATGATGAAAGATCGTTTACTGAGACCCTCTCTAGTTGGAGTTGCTAAAAAAAGAGAGGAAAAAGAGGAAAAAAAGTGACCTTTTTAGCTTGTAGTAATCAAAAAAACACCCATATACCAAACGAAGGAAACTAATATTATATGAGTAGAGTTATAGGAATTGATTTAGGAACAACAAACTCTTGTGTGGCTATAATGGAAGGCACGCAAGCAAAAGTATTAGAAAATGCTGAAGGAGCTAGAACAACTCCTTCTGTTGTTGCATTTGGTGAGAACAATGAAAAACTGGTAGGTCAATCAGCAAAAAGACAAGCCGTAACTAATCCAGAAAATACTTTATTTGCAGTAAAAAGATTGATTGGAAGAAATTTTGATGATGCAACAGTTAAAAAAGATATTGCGAAAGCACCATATAAAATTATCAAATCTGATAACAACGATGCTTGGTTAGAATCAAGAGGACAAAAATATTCTCCTTCACAAATATCCGCTTTTATTTTACAAAAAATGAAAGAAACAGCAGAAAAATATTTAGGACAAGAAGTTAAACAAGCTGTTATTACAGTACCAGCCTACTTTAATGATTCCCAAAGACAAGCAACAAAAGATGCTGGAAAAATTGCTGGTTTGGAAGTACTTAGAATTATTAATGAACCTACCGCAGCCTCTTTGGCTTATGGCTTAGATAAAAAAGGAGGAAAAAAAATAGCTGTATATGATTTAGGTGGTGGTACATTTGATGTTTCAATCCTTGAAATTGGCGATGGTGTATTCGAAGTAAAATCTACGAATGGTGATACTTTTTTGGGTGGAGAAGATTTTGATGATAAGATTGTTGAATATTTAGCTAGTGAATTTAAAAAAGACAATGGTATAGATTTAAGAACTGACAAGTTAGCCCTCCAGAGACTTAAAGAAGCTGCCGAAAAAGCAAAAATTGAACTTTCCTCAGCAGCACAAACTGAAATTAATTTGCCTTTTATTACTGCAGATAAAACCGGGCCAAAGCATATAAATATAAAATTAACAAGAGCAAAACTGGAAGCGCTGGTTGAAGATTTAGTTAAAAAAACACTTAAACCTTGTGAAATAGCTTTAAAAGATTCCGGATTTAGTGCGGCAGAAATAAATGAGGTAGTTTTAGTTGGCGGAATGACAAGAATGCCAAAAATAGTTGAAACAGTAAAAACCTTTTTTGGAAAAACTCCAAATAAAAGTGTTAATCCTGATGAGGTTGTTGCAATGGGAGCGGCAATTCAAGGTGGAGTTCTTCAAGGAGATGTTAAGGATGTTCTGCTTCTAGATGTAACACCATTATCACTGGGAATCGAGACGTTAGGAGGAGTTTCTACAAAACTAATTGAAAAAAATACAACAATTCCAACCAAAAAAAGCCAAGTTTTTTCAACTGCTGAAGATAATCAACCAGCTGTTTCTATTAGAGTTTTGCAAGGTGAAAGAGAAATGGCAGCCGATAATAAATTGTTAGGAAATTTCGAACTGATAGGAATACCAAATGCTCCTAGAGGCATTCCACAAATTGAAGTGACGTTTGATATTGATGCAAATGGAATAGTAAGTGTTTCTGCAAAAGATAAAGGAACTGGAAAAGAACAAAAAATACAGATTCAAGCTTCTGGTGGTCTCAGTGATGAAGAAATTAAGAACATGGTAAAAGATGCAGAGGCAAACAAAGAAGCAGATAAAAAGAAGAGAGAAACAGTGGATGCGAGAAATCAAGCTGACACCATTATCCATACTACCGAAAAAAACTTAAAAGAACATGGAAGTAAGATTTCTGAAACTGATAAAAAAGCTATAGAAGCTGGAATTGCTGATTTAAGAAATGCGCTTAAAGGCACAAACACAGAAGAAGTAAAGAAAAAAACACAATCTTTAGTACAATCTTCAATGAAACTTGGAGAAGCTATATATAAAAGTCAGCAAAAAGATTCTGGACAAAAAGGATCACAACAAAACAAAAGCGCAAAAAAGGAAGGCGATAATAAAGAAAATGTTGTTGATGCTGATTTTGAAGAAGTAAAAGAAGACAAAAGCGATAAAGATAAAGAAAAAAGAGCCTAAGGCTAAAAATAAAAAAATGTCGATAAATATATGGCAAAAAAAGATTATTATGAAGTCTTGGGTGTTGTTCAATCTGCCTCATCTGAAGAAATAAAAAAAGCTTATAGAAAATTAGCTCTTAAACATCACCCGGACAGAAACAAAGGTGATAAGACTGCTGAAGCCAAGTTTAAAGAGGCCAGCGAAGCTTACCACGTGCTTTCTGATAAAGAGAGAAGAACAAATTATGATCAATTTGGTCATGCAGCTTTTGAAGGAGCTGGAGGAAGAGGTGGATTTTCAAATTTTGATTTTTCTAGCGCTTTTTCAGATATTTTTGGTTCAGATGTATTTGATGATTTTTTTGAAGGCTTTGGGGGAAGTAGAACAAGAAGACAGAGAAGATCGTCGGATTTTAGAGGTGCAGATTTAAGATATAATTTATCTATCTCTTTGGAGGAGGCTTATAATGGTAAAAAACAAGAAATCAATTTTTCATCTTCTGAAAAATGTGGAAGATGTAACGGATATGGAGCGGAACCCGGATCAAAACCAATTTCATGTTCAGCATGCAATGGACAGGGACAGGTAAGATCTAGTCAAGGTTTTTTTACAATTCAACAAACATGTCCAGAATGTAACGGATCAGGAGAACAAATTTCTTCTCCGTGTAAAGATTGCAAAGGCATGTGTAAAAAGCAAGCCAGAAAAAAAATATCTACAAATATACCGAAGGGAGTAGACGATGGAACAAGAATTAGATTATCAGGTAAGGGTGAAGCAGGTATAAAGGGAGGTGGAAACGGAGATTTATATATTTTTGTGTCGATTGAACCTCATAATATTTTTAAAAGATCTGAAGAAAATCTTTTTTTTGAATTTCCTGTTTCTTTAGCAGATGCTGCACTTGGAACAACAATTGAAGTACCAACAATAGATGGAGGAAAAGCAAAAGTTAAAATACCAGCAGGAACTCAAAATGGCAAACAGTTTAGATTAAGAGATAAAGGAATGCCAATAATGAGAAATAAAGATTATGGTGATTTGTACATAAGAGTAATAACAGAAGTTCCTGTTTCTCTAACAAAAGAACAAAAAAATATTTTGGAACAATTTAAAAAATTAGAAGATTCAAAAACAAATCCAAGTATTAAAAATTTTTTTGAAAAAGTTAAAAGGTTTTGGAGAAATTAAATGAAAAAAATTAATATAGCAATTACTGGATGCCTTGGAAGAATGGGACAACAACTTATCAAATCTTCTAGAAGTGAAAAAAATTTCAAACTAGTTTCAATTACAGAAAACAGAATAATTAATAAAAAAATATCTGGTTTAACACCTAAATTAAATTCAGAATCTGCATTTAAAAATACAAACATAATTATAGATTTCACAATTCCAAAATGTACATTAGAAGTACTGAAAATTGCATCTAGACTAAAAAAAAGAGTAGTCATTGGCACAACTGGTTTTTCTAAAAAAGAAGAAAATTTAATAAAAAAATATTCTAAAAAAATTCCAATATTGAAAGCTGGTAATATGAGTTTAGGAATAAATCTATTAATGTATTTGACCGAAATAGCTTCAAAGACCTTTCCTTATAGTAAAAAAATAAACTTCAATTCAATTCGCAAGGGTGAAATTGTAGGAAATCATAAAGTTCTCTTTTCAAGTGGAAAAGAGGCTATCACTTTAGACCACGAGGCATTCGATAGAACTCTTTATTCAGAAGGTGCATTGACCGCAGCCAAGTGGTTAATGGGTAAAAAGCCAGGTCTTTACTCAATGAGAAACGTTTTGAATTTCAAATAAATCTTAAATAAACTAAAAGAATATTTAAAATGAGTACAATTGTTTCATATTTATTTTTAGTTTTGGCTGTAGTTTTGGGAACTGCATCAAATACCTTTGCAAAAAGTGCCGAAGGTTTTACATTATGGATACCCAGTATTATAACTGCTATTACTATTGTTCTCTGTATGTATTCTTTGTCTCATGTTATGAAAGCTATACCTGTAGGTGTTACTTACGCTTCTTTTGCAGGATTAACTATTATTGCCACTGCAGCTGTTGGGGTTATTAAATTTAGTCAAATACCAAATCTTTATACAATTATAGGATTGGGTTTAATTATCGCGGGAGTTTTAATGGTTAATTTGATGGGAAAAACTAATATATAATATCTAAAATTAAATGAAATCAGGAGAAATAAATTCTCTTTTTAAGAATCTAAGTAAAATAATAAAAAATCCTAGAAGCGATCTTAAATACAAAAACAAATTTACTCTACTAGCTTCGGTTGTTTTGTCCGCCCAATGTACAGATGTTAATGTTAATAACGTCACTAAAAACATTTATCCAAAATACAATAAACCAGAGCATTTTGTTAAATTAGGAAGGAAAAAGATAGAAAAATTAATCAAAAGCATAGGTCTTTTTAGAAACAAAGCTAAAAGTCTCTATTTATTATCAAAGCAATTAATCGAAAAACATAACGGAAAAGTTCCAAAAAATTTTGATGATTTATATGCTTTACCAGGAGTCGGAAAAAAAACTGCAAGTGTTGTTTTAAATGAAGGCTTTGGATTACCTACTATCGCAGTTGATACACATGTATTCAGGGTTAGTAACAGAACGGGTCTAGCTTATGGAAAAAGTCCTGATGAAGTCCAAGAAAATTTGTACAAAGTAGTTCCCAAAAAATACTTAAAAAAAGCTGGTCATACCTTATTACTCCATGGAAGATATACTTGCAAAGCAAGAACACCTTCATGTAAGACATGTGTAATAGTCAAATATTGTAAATACAACAACAAGGAACTTGGATGAAAGTATTAGGAATTGGAAATGCTATAGTTGATGTAATTTGTAAAGTAGAAGAAAATTTTTTATCTAAAAATAATCTCACTAAAAGCACGATGAAACTTGTTGATGAAACTGAATTCAAAAAACTATTATCAAATTTGAAAATTGAGGAAACAATTGCAGGTGGTTCAGTTGCAAATTCTATTGTTGGTTTATCGCAATTAGGTAATCTAGTTTCCTTTATTGGAAAAATAAACAATGATGAATTAGGCAATAAATATGAAAAAAGTTTAACTAATGAAAAGGTAAAATATTGCTATCAAAAAAAAGAAGAAATAACACCAACAGGAACCTGTTTAATTTTAATTACACCAGATTCTGAAAGAACAATGTGTACATTTTTGGGTATCGCAGGAAAAATTAGTGAAAATGATATCAATGAAAACGCAATTAAAAATAGTGAATTAATTTTTTTAGAGGGTTATTTATGGGATGAGGGTGAACCCAAAAAGGCATTTAATAAAGCTATTAGTATATCTAAAAAAACAGCAATGTCATTGTCAGATCAATTTTGTGTGGAAAGACATAAAAAAAGTTTTTTTGCTTTAGTAAATAATAAATTAGATATTATATTTTCTAATGAACAGGAAATTTTATCTTTAATTGAAGCTAAAAGTTTTGATGAAGTTATTTCATTCGGGAAAAAATTAGGAAAGCTTCTTGTTATTACTCGAGGTGAAAAAGGAAGTATTGCTATACAAAAAAATGAAGTAGTTGAATGTGATAGTAAAAAAAATTTAAAAATTGTTGATTTAACAGGAGCGGGTGATCTTTTTGCAGCAGGTTTTCTCCATGGACACGTTAATAACTTAACAATAAAAGAAAGTCTCCAAAAAGGAACTGAGATGGCGTCAAAAATTATTCAAAAAATAGGCGCTAGACTAAACTAGTTTTATTTTTTTTCTTTTATAACTTCCTTTGCCTTTTTTAGGTTTAACAACACGTTTTTTATATTTAGCAGAAAATAAATCTCTAGCAATAAAATTTCGTAATTTTTTTTTCAAATATAATACCCTTTATTATTATTTTTTATAAAATTATTATCATTAAATTTTTGAAAAATTTTTTTTCTTAATCGGTGAATATGAGTTTCAATAGTATGGGTCTCACTTTTCAAAGAATAATTCCATACATTTCTTAATACAAAATTTCTACTTAACGGTTTGTTGTTTTTGCTAAACAGAATAAGAAAATTGACTTCTCTTTCTGTAAGTTGAAGTTCTAAGTCGTCTTTTTTAATCTTGCGTTCATTTTTATCTATTATATAACCTTGCAAATTAATTATTGATCTCTTGCTAAATTCATGTCTAGAAAAAAGGGAAATTATTTTTTTCTCTAAGTCCAATATACTAAAAGGCATATTCAATTGTTCAACAAATTTATCCAATAATATATTTTTTGATTTAGAATTTTTAGTAATTATAATTATTGGAAAATTATTTTTTGGTATCTTTTCGTAATCTTTTTTATTTATTTCATTTAAGAAAAAGATAATTAATTGGCTATTTGAAATAGTATCTTTTATACATAAATTTAAATCATTATATGATTTAATTTTAAACTTAGAGAACAAGTCTATTTCATTTATAACTTCTGTGAAAATTTCATTTCTATAAATTGATATAGTTAACTTATTCATTTAAAATATACATCATGAATATTAAAATTAAAAAACATTTGCTATTATACAAAAATTATAAATTAAAATGTAGTATTGGTAAATCCGGTATAACTACCTTCAAAAAAGAAAGGGATTTGGCAACACCCAAAGGAACATTTAAACTTGGTATGCTTTATTACAGAAAAGATAGAATTAAACCTCCAAAATGTAAAATAAGAACAAAAATTATAAAAAAAAACATGGGATGGTGTAATGACAGTAAAAGCAATAAATACAATAAAGAAATAAGCTTTCCTTTTAAATATCAAGCCGAAAAACTTTATAGAAAAGATATGATTTATGATTTATTGATTAATATAAAATATAATTGTAATCCAGTAATAAAAAATAAAGGAAGTGCAATTTTTTTACACTTAAAAAATGATAAAAATAAAACTACCGCAGGATGTATTGCTTTATCAAAAAAAGATTTTCTAAAAATAATTCCTTTAATTAGTAACAAAACTAAGATTTCTATTAATTAGATAGATCGCTCGCCAAAAATTATTGTTCCAAGCCTTAAATAAGTTGAACCACATAATATCGCCTGTTCGTAATCAGAACTCATTCCCATGCTAAGATCTTTCAAATTAAGTTTTTCGGACGTTTGTTTTAATATTTGAAAAAATTTACTAGAATCTAAATTTATTGGAGGCAAACACATTAAACCAATAATATTTAACGAAAGTTCTTGGGTGCAATAATTATAAAAATGGGAAATATCATTTAACATAATACCTGACTTTTGACCTTCTTTAGAAAGATTGACTTGAATAAAAATTTTAATTTTTTTATTTAGTTCTTTCTGAGATTGATCTATTTTTTTTGCTATTTTTGCATTATCAAGCGAATGTATATAATCAAACAATTTAACTGCTTTTTTTACTTTATTAGATTGCAATTTGCCTAACATGTGTAATTGCAATTCTTTATATTTATTTTTAATGTCAACCCATTTACTCTCTGCTTCTTGAATCTTATTCTCACCAAAATGAAGATGACCAATTTCAATTAAAGGGATAATTTTTCTTGTTGGAAATGTTTTTGTAACAGCTATGATTTGTGGACCAATTTTTAGTTGTTTTCTATCAAGAATTTCTTTAACGTGATTTTTAACTGTATTTAATCTTTGTACATCCGTATGCATAATAATTTACCAAAAGTTTTTATTTTTTTAGACCACTACAATAACCAAATATTTAAAAATAATATCACAAATATTGGTATTATTTACAGAAATTATAATGATTCAAAAAGAGAAATAGAATTAATTAAAATAGCAAAAGCGTGTAAAAAAAACAGATATCAACTTTTTGTATCAAACGACATCAAATTAGCAATAAAAGTAAAATCAGATGGTATTTATATTCCCTCATTTAATAAAAAAAAAAGATTTCTAAATTTAGAAAATAAAAATTTTATAATTTTAGGTTCAGCACATAATCAAATTGAAATTCAAGAAAAAATTTCACAAAAATGTAGTGCAATTTTTCTTTCTCCTGTTTTTAATGTTAAAAAATCAAAAAATCATCTTGGAATAAATAAATTTAATTTGCTATCACATTCAAGTAAAGTAGGTGTACTAGCGCTTGGCGGAATTAATCAAAATAATATGCGTAAGCTTAAAATGCTACATATTAATGGGTTTGGGGGAATTGGAATGTTTAAAAAAAAACCGGCCTATAAAAGGCCGGTTTTTTTAAAGAATAACTTCTTTTAAATGCTTTGTATTAAAACGCTAGTGATAAAACTAGAGTAGTTCCAGATCTATCAGTTGCAGTTGAACTGTCATAATTACCACTGTCTACATCAGTTTGAGCAAGCTTAATAGTAGCTCCACCCATTGAGTAAGACGCTTGTATTGATTGTGCTTCTAACTCTGCATTTTTCCCAACGTTAGTGTGGTTCTGCTTAGATTTATGCATTGCATAACTTAGTGTTAAGTCATCATTTACACTAAATGAAACACCATAAGCATTGTTTTCGTAGTGGTTAACACCGGCTAATACATTCAAGCTGTCTTTAGTGTACTGATAACCAAGTGTAGCACCGCCAATAGCGTATGTTGCACCAATACCAGTAGCTGTACGATCGCCTGTTGTATGACCAGTAGTTAATTGGTCGATTGTCGAATAACCAGCAAATACATTTAAGCCATCCATAAGACCGCTGTGTTCTAACACTACGTCAAAACCTGATCCCATGTTTGATCCAGAAACGCCAGCAACACTCTTATCGTTAGTAGAGCCACCTTCTTTAGCTTTTGGTGCATAAGCAGCGTGAATACTTAAGCCGCCCATATCATTTGTAGATGTCCAGTTTACGTTCATTCCACCACCAACACCTGAAACAGTTTGTATACCTGTTCCTACTGCTGTACCCCATACTTCTTCCCATGCAGTTGGCATTTTATCGTCAATACGATCAATACCATTGTACAATTGGTTTACTCCTAATTTTCCTAAACCAGGAATATCCCAAGTTAAGTTAGAAGATGAGTAGTTAGCTGTATTTGTGTGGACAATGTTCAGCGTTACAGTAGATCCGTTATCAAGTTCTCCAGATCCAACGAACGTCATGTTTGATCCTAGTCCTATAGGGTTACCTGAGTTCCCATAGTCTAGACCAGACCACGAAACATCCGCAGTACCAGATGCTGACAAACCGCCAGCATTAGCAGATGCGACTGCTGCCAGAGATCCGCACAATGCAGATACTCCGACTTTTGTTAATTTATTCATAGTTAACTCCTTCTATTTGTTTATTCATATGAACTGTTTAAAAATACCATTGAGAAGCACAAAAAAAATCAAAAAACTGTTGAAATATAAAGATTTTTTTAAAGTGTTGTATATTTATCACTATTTTGTCAAAATATAAGTAAAAATGCTATTTTTATCATATTCTTTGGATCCCATAATAATAATTTTCAAGGGTTAATTAATGTAATAGTTATAAGAAGAACATGAACTTTTTTAGCTCCATTACCATTTGTATGAAGAAACTTTGTTTAACAATAATTGGAATTGCTGTTCTAACTTTATTGAACTCTTGTGAAGTGTTTAGATGGGACCCCGCTGATGCCAGAGTAGTTTCTCCAAAAGCCGACGAAAGAGCAAGAAAAAATATTGAAGAGGGAAAAGGTTTTTCAATCATGGGAAGCTTGGGTGGTGGTCAAACAAGTTATCAATTTGCAAGTTCCAATCCCATGTGGAGAGCCACGTTAGAAATATTGGATTTTTTACCGTTAGCTAATGTTGATTATTCTGGAGGCATTATTACTACCGATTGGTATAATGAAGGCACGGCTTCTGATGAGTCAATAAAAATTACAGTTAGATTTTTAACAAATGAAGTAAGAGCTGATGGACTTAAAATAATTGTACATAAAAAACGCTGCGATGTTCAGCAGAAGTGTTCGGTTAAAAAAATATCATCCGTACTAGAAAATGAACTTCAAGCTGCTATCCTAACTAAGGCTGCAATTTTTGAAAAAAATATGAAGAAAAAAATAAAAAGACCAAAGAAAAAAGGTTAATTAATCTGTATTTTCAAAAACTAAAAATGATGGAAATTTAATTTTTTCAATCAATGGAAAGATATAATATAAAGTTCGTTGAAAAAAAATGGCAAGATATTTGGTCTTCAAAAAAAACTGATGCTGCCACTTTAGATAAAAACAAAAAAAAATTTTATTGCCTAGAAATGTTTCCATATCCTTCGGGCAAAATTCACATGGGACATGTACGTAATTATACTATTGGGGATGTTCTAGCTCGTTATAAAAAACTTAATGGTTTTAATGTTTTGCATCCTATGGGGTGGGACTCATTTGGCTTACCTGCTGAAAATGCTGCTAGAGAAAATAATCTACATCCCAAAGATTGGACTAAAAAAAATATAGAAACCATGAAAAAGCAATTAAAACTTCTTGGTCTTTCCTTAGATTGGGACCGCGAAATATCTACTTGTGACCCTGAATATTATAAACATCAACAAGAATTTTTTTTAGAATTATTTAAAAAAGATTTGGTGTACAAAAAAGATACATATGTAAATTGGGATCCTGCTGAACAAACAGTTTTGGCTAACGAACAAGTGATTGATGGCAAGGGATGGCGCTCAGGCATAGCATCAATCCAAAAAACGAATTTAGCAAAATAAAAGTTTTTACAACGCGGCCTGATACTATATTTGGGGCTTCATTTCTTGCACTCTCACTTGATCATCCAATTGCAAAAATTTTTGAAAAAAATAGCAATTTTGTTTCTTTTAAATCACAATGTTCAAAAATAGGAACGACAGAAGAAGCTTTAGCAAATGCTGAGAAAATTGGCTTCAATACGGGTTTATTCGCGTTGCACCCTTTAGATAGGAAAATCAAACTTCCTATTTATATTGCGAACTTTGTCTTAATGGATTATGGAACGGGCGCAATATTTGGTTGTCCTGCTCATGACCAACGAGACTTAGATTTTGCCAATAAATACAAACTTAATGTGTTGCCAGTTGTTAAACCAAAGAATGTAGATGCTTCTAAATTCATCATTAAAAATGAAGCGTATACAGAAGATGGAATATTATTTAATTCTAGTTTTTTAAATAATCTTACGGTTAATCAGGCTATAGAAAAAATAATCAGGGTAATTACCAAAAAAAAATTGGGTAAAAAAAAGATTACATTTAGACTTAAAGATTGGGGTGTTTCTAGACAAAGATATTGGGGTTGCCCTATTCCCATAGTTTACAACAAAAAAGGAGATGTAATTCCTGTAAAAAAAAAAGATTTACCAATATTGCTTCCAAATGATGTGGACCTTAATGTAGCAGGAAATCCTTTGGAAAAACATTCTAACTGGAAATACGCGAAGCTTCCTTCGGGAGAAAAAGTAATTAGAGAAACAGATACTTTAGATACATTCGTTGATTCCTCATGGTACTTTATAAGATTTTGTTCACCAAAACATAAAGAGTATGGATATAAATTAAGTGATGTTAAATATTGGATGCCTGTAGATCAATATATTGGGGGGGTGGAACATGCAATATTACATTTACTTTATTCTAGATTTTTTATGCGAGCATTGGCATTTAAGAATAAAAAATTTAATTATATCGAACCATTTAAAAGTCTATTTACTCAAGGAATGGTTTGCCATGAAACATATAAAAATAACGAGAATCAATGGTTATATCCAAATCAAGTTGAAAAAAATTCTGATGGAAATTTTATAACTAAAAAAGAAAAAACGAAAGTTGTGATCGGACCATCCGAAGCTATGTCTAAATCAAGAAAAAACATTGTAGATCCCGAAGAAATGATTGATGTATATGGAGCAGATTCTATTAGATGGTTTATGTTATCGGATAGCCCTCCGGATAGAGACGTCCAATGGTCACTTGAGGGTGTCTCTGCTGCATTTAAATTTATTCAGAAACTTTGGAAATTAAATAATGAAATATTAAACAAGAAAGAAGCAATTTCAAAATCTGAGGATATAAATTTACAAAAAGCTGTGAATAAAACTGTTTATAACATAACCAAAAACTTAGATAATTTTCAATATAATGTCGTAATAGCTAATATGCATGAAATATATAATTTATTTTATGATCATGTCATTGATAATAAAACCTCAAATAAAACTCTAAAAAATGAATGGGAAAAAATTACAATGTTATTAATGCCGCTTGCTCCACACCTAGCTCACGAATGTTGTGAAAAAATAAATAAAAAATTTTATTGGCCTAAATATGATCCTAAATTGTTAAAAGAGGAAAATTGCACTATTGTAATACAGGTAGATGGAAGAAAAAGAGGTATTTTTGAAATGCCAGTTAACTCAAAAGATAATATAGTTATAAAAAAGGCAAAAGAAGTTGATAATGTCTCAAAATATATAGAAAACACTAAAATAATTAGAAATATTTATATTAAAAATAAATTAGTAAATTTTATAACAAAAATAAAATGAAAAAAAATACATTTGCAATTTTCTTAATAATGCTTTTAATTTTCATCAACGGTTGCTCTGGTTACAAACCAATTTTTAGTTCAACAAATATAGAGTTTGATATTGCTGATTATTTATTAGAAGGTGATAAAACTTTGGGGCAAAAAATTTATTCAAGGCTAAAGAGAGCATCTAAATTTAATGAAAACAATGATAATATAAAAAAAATTGATATTTTAATTAAAGCGTCACAAAATAAAAAAGCAACAGCTAAGGATAGTAGTGGAAAGATTTTACAATATAAAATTTCACTAAATTTTGATATCAAAATAAAAGATTATTTAACTGAAGATGAAATACTGAATGAAACTTATTCTTCTTCTTTCTCATATAAGATTCAAAATCAATATTCAGACACTATAAAATTAGAAGAAAGATCCATAGATCAACTTGTAGATAAAACATACCAACAAATATTAATCAAACTCTCGGAAAATATTATAACAAAGTGATTATAAAAAGTTACGAAATCCAAAAAAAACTATCAAATTTCTTAAAATATAATTTTTATTTATTGTATGGCGAAAATAATGGATTAAAAAAAGAAATTAGAGAAACGATCAAAGTAACTATAAAACAAAAAGATCCAAATTTGGAGCTTTTGTCATTATATGACAACGACGTAATTAGTAATAAAGAAAGCTTTTATAATTCAATTTATTCTGGATCATTATTTAGCAAAAAAAAAATCATAACAATTAATTATGGAACAGATAAAATAATTAAAGTAATAAAAGATATTGTTGATAAATATCCAAAAAATATATTAATAATAATTATCTCAGATTTACTAGAGAAAAAATCAAAACTAAGAAATTTTTTTGAAACAAATGCAAACACCGTGTGCATTCCATGCTATCCAGATAGTGAAAAAGATTTACAAGTTATTGCAAAAACTGAATTAAAAAAAAATAGTATAAATTTGTCGCAGGAATCTATTAATTTACTTGTAGAAAAATCTAATAGTGATCGTGACAATCTAAAAAATGAGTTAGAAAAAATTAAATCTTTTTCATTAAATAAAAAAAAATTAGAAGTAGATGAAATAAAATCTATAATTAATTTCTCCGGCGAATATAAATCCGATAGCTTTATTAATGAGTGTTTGTGTGGTAATATTCCGCAATACAAGAAAATTTTATCTGAACTATATATAAATACTATTAATCATATATATTTGTTAAAAATACTAAGTAACAAAATTAGAAGATTACTTAATCTAAAAATGTCTGAACAAAACTACAGTAATTTAGATAGTTTGATAAATGCATCTAAACCTCCTATTTTTTGGAAGGAAAAAACAATCGTAAAAAAACAATTAACTGTTTGGAGTTTAAATGAATTAAAGACAACAATTTATGAAATTAATGATGTTGAACTTTTATGTAAAAAAAAACCAACAATTTCAAAAGTCGTTTTTTTTAATTTCTTTAATAAAATATGCAAGAAAGCTAATAATTATTCTTAATTGTATTGGTTATTTTCTCTAATTGATCAAGATCACGATATTCAAAGGCAATTGTCCCTGAATTATTTTTTTTATTAGTAATAGAAACATTTAACCCAGTTTTTTCTTCTAAAGATTTCTGTAAGTCTAATATATTGGGATCCTTTTTTTTAATTAATTTAAATTTTTTGTCTCGGATTTGTCTTGCTAAAATTTCTGCTTGTCTTACTGAAAGTTTTTTTTGTATTATTTGCTTAGCAATATTAATAGAATTATGTAAGCCAATTAAAGATCTAGCGTGACCAGCTGATAATTTCCCTTCTTCTACCATCAACAAAATTTCATTGGGTAATGATAACAATCTCAAAGAATTTGCTATATAGCTTCTACTTTTCCCAATAAATTTGGATAATTTATCTTGGTTATAATTAAACTTATCAATTAAACTTTGATATCCTCTAGCTTCTTCTATCGGATTTAAGTCTTGTCTTTGGACATTTTCTACAATGGCAAACTCCAATGATTTAACGTCATCAACATCTAAAATAACAACTGGCACATCATGTAAACCAGCATTTTGCGATGCCAGCCATCTTCGCTCACCTGCAATTATTTCATATTTACCATCCGATGATTTACTAGGTCTGACAACAATTGGCTGTATAACACCTTGTTCTTTAATTGAATTCGCTAATTCATCTAAATTTTCTTTATTAAAACTTTTTCTTGGTTGAAATTTATTTCTTATTAAATCATTTATTGAAACTTTATTGGTTTCTATTTTTTTTGATGAATCTCCTAATAATGAGGACAAACCTCTACCTAAACCTTTTTTTATTCGATTCTCTATCATCAAGCCGCACTTTCCATTATGTTTTCCTGTTTTAAAAATTCTTCTGTAAAGCTTAAATAGGATTTACTTCCAGAACATGACTTATCATAAATTAAAACTGGTGTACCGTGAGAAGGAGCTTCAGAAAGTCTAACATTTCTCGGTATAACTGTTTGATAAACTTTACTTTTGAAAAATTTTCTTGCTTCAGAATCTACTTCTGCGGAAAGTTTATTTCTCTTATCAAACATCGTTAAAAGGACTCCTCTAATATCTAATTGTGGATTTAACTTAATTTTAATTCTATCAATAGTTTTGATTAATTGGCTTAGTCCTTCGAGCGCAAAAAATTCAGCCTGTAATGGAACAATTAAAGATTTCGCAGCTACAAGAGCCATAACTGTTAAAAGGCTTAGAGAAGGTGGACAATCTATCAAAACATAAGAAAAATCATTTTTATTTCCATTGATAAATCCTTCCATTTTATCTTTTAATAAAAAGGCTCTTCTATTTTCGCTCGCCGTCTCAACTTCTAAGCCTGACAGGTCGACATTTGATGAAACTATTTTTAAGTTCTGTATTTTAGTATCCCGAATTGATTCTTCAAAATTGCAATTACCATTTAACACATCATATACTGTTTTTGGATTTTCGTTGGGTAGTATGCCAAACCCTGTGGTCGCATTTCCTTGTGGATCTAAATCAATAACTAAAACTTTCTTATTTTGAAATGACAGTGCGGTAGCTAAGTTTATCACAGTAGTTGTTTTGCCTACACCACCCTTTTGATTAATTACAGATATGATTTGAGTATTTTGCAATTTATTTTTTTTTTATTTCGTTAATTTCTATAACTATCGAATCATCATTAGTTATGCTCACCCTTTGCTTATACTTAATATACCAAATTTTAGAAGCTTGAAGTAATTCACTTTTGCCTGTTTTACCTAGAAAAATAAAAATTTTTTTCCAATTTTCAGCTTTACTGTGTATAAGTTGTAGAATTATTTGTAACGGCTTGAAGGCTCTTGCCACAAAAACATCCCCTATTAATTTTTTTGGATCTTCCAAAACATTTCGATTGATCACTTCAACATCAAGACTAAGTTCACTGATCACATTTCTTAAAAATTTTACTTTTTTCGGACTTTTTTCTACTAATTTTATTTTTAACGGAATTTTTCTGTCTTTTGATGTAATCGCCAATATAAGTCCGGGAAAACCTGCTCCAGAACCCAAATCTACCAATATTTTATCATTTTCTTCAATAAAATCAATTACTTGTACACTATCTAAAAAATGTCTATTCCATATATCTTTAATAGTGGAAGTTCCTATCAAATTTAACGTACGATTTGCCTTAATTAGCGTATTTTCATACTTTTTTAAACTTGTGATTGTTTCACGTGAAACTCGAGTTATTGTACTGAATGTATCTATTTGGATGGTTTTATCCATCTATGCCCTTTTTAACTTTTTAATCCCCTTTTTTACATGAGAAAGCAAAATATAAGCAGCTGCAGGTGTAATTCCATCTATTCTCAGCGCCTGACCTAAAGTTTTAGGTCTTATAAGTTTAAATTTAGTCTTAACTTCATTAGATAGACCACTTAATTTACTATAATCTATATTTTCCGGTAATTTTAAATTCTCGTCCCTTCTAAATGCAATAATATCTGCTTCCTGCTTCTCTAGATACCCTGAATAGTGAGCACTTATTTCAATTTGTTCTTCTTCTTTTTTATTAAATTTAGGTATTTCCTTCCAAATAGTTCTCAATTTATCAAAAGTAACTCCTTCTCTAGACAACAAATCAAAGGCAGATCTTCTAACACCATCCTTTGCAATCTTAATATTAAATTTTTCGGCTTCATTTGGTGATATTCTAAGAGTTTTTAATCGACTGGATAAGTCATTGATTTTATTAATTTTATTAGTATATATTTTAGCTCTAGTATTTTGGACTAACCCAATATCCATTCCAATTTGAGTTAACCTTGTATCGGCATTGTCAGCTCTTAAACTCAATCTGTATTCGGCGCGTGATGTAAACATACGGTAGGGTTCCGCGACTCCTTTTGTCACCAAATCATCAATCATAACTCCGATGTATGCTTGTGCTCGATCTAAAATTAATGGTACTTGTTCTTTCATTGATAATGCAGCATTGATGCCAGCCATGAGTCCTTGAGCTGCAGCTTCTTCATAACCGGTTGTTCCATTAATTTGACCAGCAAGATAAAGGGACTTTATTTTTTTAGTTTCCAAAGTATGATTTAGCTCTCGAGGATCAACATAATCATACTCAATTGCATATCCAGGTCTAATTATATGAGTACGCTCTAAACCATTGATTTTACTTAATATTTCAGCCTGCACATCAGCTGGTAAAGATGTAGAAATACCATTTGGATAAACAGTTTTGTCATTTAACCCTTCAGGCTCTAAAAAAATTTGATGTCTTGTCTTGTCAGAAAATTTTACAATTTTATCCTCGATGGACGGACAGTATCTTGGTCCAACACCCTTGATACTTCCTGAGTACATTGCACTTTTTGTTAAATTTTTTTTTATAATCTCATGAACTTTTTTATTTGTATAAGTAACACTACAAGCAATTTGTTTATTGTAAGTTTTTTTTGTTAAAAAAGAAAAATATTCTGGATCCGTATCTGCATCTTGTTTTTCTAAATCATCATAATTAATTGTAGTGCCATCCAGCCGTGGTGGAGTTCCAGTTTTCAATCTTCCCAATTTCATTTTAAATTTTTCTAATTGTTCACTTAATCCTGTAGATGGTTTTTCATTGTGTCGACCTGCTGGAGTTTTTTCATCGCCGATGTGAATTAATCCGTTAAGGAAAGTTCCTGTTGTTAAGATCATTTTTTTACAATTTATTTTTTTTCCAGACTTGGTATGGAAACCAACAACCTGGTTTTTATCAAAAATAAACTCAATTACAGGATCCGAAAAAACCCTTAAATTACAATAACTTAGAAGCATTTTTTGCATATATTTTTTGTATAACGCACGATCCGACTGGGTTCTAGGACCTCGTACTGCCGGTCCTCTGCTTCTATTTAATAATCTGAATTGGATTCCTGATTTGTCTGCTATAACACCCATTACTCCATCTAAGGCATCAATCTCTTTGACAAGATGTCCTTTGCCCAAACCTCCAATAGCCGGGTTACAAGACATCTCTCCTATAGTATCTATATTATGAGTGAACAAACCGGTTTTAATTCCCATTCGAGCTGATGCAGCAGCAGCTTCACATCCTGCATGACCACCTCCAATTACCACAACATCAAATGCCAAATCATCTTTCATAGCCTGAATTTATAGATGATATATGGATTTACAAGCTGATTACTGGTTTATTTGCCTATGCAAAAATCGTTGAAAATACTACCTAAAAGCTCCTCTACATCTACTTTTCCAACGATCATTCCGAGATGCCTTGTGGCTAGCCTTAAATCTTCTGAAGCTTTATCAAAATCCAAAACACATTTCTTTTTTTTAAACTTTTCTAAATGTTGAACACAGTTAATTAAATTTTGTCTATGCCTTTCTCTAGTAATCAAAATATCTTCAGTCGTTGTAAATTTATTTTTTAGTTTACTTTTTATTTTTGAAATTAGTTTATCTAAGTTTAAGTCTTTTTTAATTGATATCAAAACATGTTCATATTTTTTAAATTTTTTATTTAGCTTTCCTTTTATTAAATCAGATTTATTCACGACTAAAATTGCATTTTTTGTTAGTAATTTCCTCAAAACACCAGTAAAATCATCGTTTTTAACAGAAACGATTACTAACCTTAAATCAGCATCTCCAGCTCTTTTGAGCGCTATATTTATCCCCTTTTTTTCTATTTCATTTCTTGAATTTCTTATTCCAGCAGTATCAGATAGTACAACAGGATATCCATCAAGGTTGAGATGAGTTTCAATGACGTCTCTTGTGGTGCCAGCAATTTCTGAAACAATTGCGGCATCTCTTTTTGATAAGTAATTTAATAGGCTCGATTTTCCGGCATTTGTTGGACCTACTATCGCAATCTTAAAACCTTCTCTAATTCTTTCCCCAACTTTTTGATCATCTAATGTTTTTTTAATTTCAGCTAAAACATTGTTTGATGTCTTTTGTACTTCGCGTATAACATTTTTTGGTAAATCCTCATCTGGAAAATCAATTTTTGCTTCTATGTGAGATAAAATTTTTAAGAGTTTTTTTCTCCAAGAATTAAATTTGTCCGCTGATTTACCACTCATAATTTTAAGAGCTTGTTTTCTTTGAATTTCAGTTTCCGAGGATATTAAATCGCTAATGCTCTCTGCTTTTAGTAAATTTATTCTTCCATTTTGAAATGCTCTTTTAGTAAATTCGCCGGGTTCTGCTAAACGGCAATTTTTTATTTTTGAGATGCTAGAATGCATTGCATTAATCACAGCTCTGCTACCATGGACATGAAATTCTGCTAAATCCTCGCCTGTGTAGCTGTTTGGGGCTGGAAACCATATTATTACACCTTCATCAATCAGTTCTTTTTGCCCATTTTTATTGAATTTTCTTAAGGTAGCCACTCTAGGGGATGGTAATTTTTCTCCAGTAATTTTTTTTATTACGTCAGCAGCATTTTTTCCTGACACCCTTATTATAGCAATCCCAGATATTCCAGGTCCTGTCGATAGTGCATAAATTGTCATTTATTTTAGTATTATAACTTCAAAAAGTATTTAAATTCAAAAAAAATATGATTATTTAAACCAGGAATAACTATCTCCATATCCATTTAAAAATTGCTTATATGGAAGATCTTTTTCCAACGAATGTTTGTAAATTGCTTTTCGAATTTGCAAATTGCTTGTAGTTTTTGAAATCAGATCTTTTCTTTTGTAAAATTCTAAGCATTTATTATCCCATGTTAAATCACAAAACTTCATTAATTTTTTTGACTCTTCCACTGGTTCATTTGATAACTTTTCAAGCTCTAATTCATATATAAAACTAGGAAAAATTTTATTAAAATTATCAATTATTTTGTTATAAATATTAAAATACTTAAAAATATGTTCTAAATTATGCGCCCAAGGAACTCCTGGTAAATTATTCTTTAAAATAGACATGATGGAGGATAGTGCGCTTCTTCTGCAATTAATTACTTTAGCCTGAGGGAAGATTTGTTTAATTAATCCTATATAAAAGAAATTATCTAAAGTTTTATCTGTAAATGTATAGTTACTTTCCTCTTTGATTAATCGCTTAATATTATATTTTTCAAATAATTTAATTTGAAATTCTTCAATTCCTAAATTTAAAGATTGATTTTCGATTATTTTTTTTTTAACAAATGTACTTAATATTCCTGTTTCTTCACCAGCTGGAATATTTTGAACTCCTGATGTTATTATCTTTTCTACTAAAGTAGAACCACATCTTGGAACTCCAACTATAAAAATAGGTTTTATTTTATGGTTAATTTCTTTAATAACCACATTGGCCTTATTAAAATCAAACAACTCTTTTGTTTCTGGTAACTTGTATAGCCAGTATCCAACATCATTTTGATATTTTTTATTTTTAATATCAAAATAATAACGATGCCCTTCTAATAAATAATTAAACTCTTTTTCATATTTTTTTTCATTATGTTCATATTTTGCTAGCAAGAAACTCCCGTAGGCTAAATTATTTTTTGTGCAATTTTTATTTTTAATAATTTCATTTATTTTATTTTTTAAATTTGAATTTAAGATTTCTTTATTTAAACTAATTAAATCATAATAGTATTGTAAATTTTCAGGTTCATACTTTAACGCTTCCTGATATGAATTTATCGCTTTTTGTGTATTGCCTAATACTACATACAATCTTCCTAAATTTTGATGGGCTTTCAATGAGTTTGGCTCAATTTGTTTTAGTTCTTCATAACAATCTATTGCTTTTTGGATTTCACTCAATTCTTGAAAAATTAATGCTAAGTTATGGTATGAACTTGTATAACTCGGTGCAATTTCAATTGCTTTTTTACAACAAGTTATTGCTTTCTCAAATTCTCCTAAATCCTTCAGTATCGCCCCAAGATTAGCATGTGGAATTGGATTCATTGGTGCAATTTCAATTGCTTTTTTACAACAATTGACCGCTTGCTGTAATTCCCCTAATTTTTGAAAAACAGACCCAAGATTAGTATGAGCTGGAGAAAAATTTGGTTGAATTTCAATAGCTTTTTTAAATAATTTTTTTGCCTCTTGGAAATTGCTTGTTTTTGCAAACAACGCACCCAAATAAAAAATTGAACCAAAATGATCAGGATTTGTGTTTAGTATTTTCTCATAAAGATTCTGAGCAACTTCAAGATTGTCGTCTTGATGATTTTTTAGTGCAGAGGCAAAAGTTTCTTCTATCGTCATATTTTAGTAATTAAATTTTTTTATCCAAGGTTCTAAAGTAGAATAAATATTTGAAGTTTTTTTTATATAACGCTTCCATCTTCCGCTTGCATGTGAATATATTGGTTTAATAACTTGAGTATAACTCGGTGTCACGATTCTATCTCTTTTTTTTGCTGTTTTTAAGTACTCTAATACAGAATGATTCCAGGGCAATTTTAAAAAATTTAATATTGATCTTATTGTAGACTCTAAATTTTCAACTATGTTTTCATATTTTATTTCATAATGGTTGATGGAAAATATTGATGTATATTGGCCCCATAAATTCATAACTGAATCGTATAAATATGCCGTATCATCTAAATTTAAAAAATTTGCCATCGCATCATTAAGTTTAAAATTTTGCATGAAACAGCTTAAGACACAATCGCACGGATGACGAAGTGAAAGAATAAATTTTGCATTAGGAAATATTCTAAAAATTTCTCCTGCATAAATTATATTTAAAGGTAATTTATCGATATAAAGTTTTGAATTATCTTTATTTTTCACTATTTTTTCAAGTGAGTTAAAATAAGAATCCCTTATTTTTTTAAGTTGATCGTCTTGCAAATTTTCTAGGTCATCAAGTCCACCACTTGGTAATTCACTAAGGGAATTAATAAATTTTTCTACCGTATTTTTTTCTTCAAGAACTTCGATCATAGGATGACTGTCTAATATTGTATCTAAAAGTGTAGTTCCTGAACTTGGAAAACCAACAAGAACAGGTGGATCTCGCCTTTTACCAGATAATTTTAAATT
>LUMJ01000123.1_pt1 | contig 26522 bp, 19 predicted proteins | sample 729631 | NCBI WGS metagenome assembly LUMJ01 (sample SAMN03860266, study PRJNA289734) | marine metagenome | biome: seawater column; feature: ocean; material: water; isolation source: Red Sea water column Station 22 - depth 500m | place: Saudi Arabia: Red Sea | collected 2011-10-15 | depth 500 m
CTATGGGATTAGTTAACCATGTGGTTCCTCCTGATGAATTAATGAATAAGTGCATGGAAATAGCAAATCAAATACTTAAAAATGGCCCAAATGCAATCGCCCAATCATTAAACTGTATTCAAAAGCGAATGGGTATGTCTATGGAAGATGGATTACAAATAGAAGTCGAAAATTTCAGTAAATTATTTGCAACTAAAGAGGCAAAAGAAGGACTCTCCGCATTTGTGGAAAAGCGCAAACCGAACTTTAGGAATTAAGTCTTTGAACCATAAGAAATTATATATTGGTGCATTATTTTTTATATGTACGCTTGCCTTTGCTGCTCAAGCCGAAGAGGCAGCTGGTTTTGAACCGTCATGGTTATCGTTGCTTCCACCTGTTGTTGCAATTATACTGGCCTTAATCACTAAACAAACACTGATTTCACTTTTTGCTGGTATTTGGATCGGTGTCTCTCTGCTGGCAGGAAACCCAATTACTGGATTAACCACAGCTCTTGATACCTATATCGTTGGTGCTGTTGCAGATACAGGGCATGCTTCTATACTTCTTTTTAGCATGGCATTTGGTGGCATTATTGGTCTTGTCTCAGCCAATGGTGGAATGAAGGGTATTATTGAAGCCACTTCAAAATATGCCAAATCTGGTCGCAGCGGACAGCTAACTACTGCTTTTATGGGCATGCTAATCTTTTTTGATGATTATGCCAATACTTTATTGGTTGGTAATATGATGCGTCCCTTTACAGATAAACTGCGTATTAGTCGTGAAAAACTGTCCTATATCGTTGACTCTACTGCGGCTCCCATTGCAAGTATTGCTGTGATCAGCACCTGGTCTGTATTCCAGATGAGTCTTTTAGATGGGCCTTACCAGTATTTTAACATTCAAGAAAATACTTATATCACTTTTCTACGTAGTATCCCATATTCGTTTTATTGCTTACTGACGATCTTTTTTGTTCTGCTCAATATATGGATGCGGAGAGAATATGGACCAATGCATGCTGCCCAATTGCGGTCTAGAGAGACTGGAGCAGTATTATCTGACACTGCCAATCCCATGTTAGATCCCAATTTAATGGATGAGGCGAATATAAATCGACCAGCGACACACTGGACGAACGGTGGTATTCCAATCATTACTGTGATTTTTTTAACATTTCTTGGCCTTTTTATTACCGGTCGTAATTCTCTTGGTGATGTGTCCGATTATACGATACGAGATATTGTCAGTGGTTCGGATTCTTACGCAGCTCTTATGTGGGCAGCATACATTACTTCTGGGATCGGAATTTTATTATCGGTTGGACGCAAAATATTATCCTTGCAGGAAGCGCTTGACGCCTGGCTGAATGGACTTCGCTCACTGGTTTTAGCGTGTTGCATTCTAGTGCTCGGATGGACGATGGGAAAGGTTTGTGAAGTATTAAATACTGCTGATTACCTGGTAAGTCTTAGTGCTGGGATATTATCACCTGAATTACTTCCAGCAGTTACTTTTTTAACAGCAGCAGCGATTAGCTTTTCAACGGGATCCTCATGGGCAACTATGGCGATTATGGTGCCAATTGTAGCTCCTATGTCTATCGAGCTTATGGAAATGGAGGCTAATGTTGTGATCCAATCACCTATTTTTCTAAGTACGTTTGCCTCGATTCTTTCTGGTGCCGTTTTTGGTGATCATTGTTCACCCATATCCGATACAACAATTCTATCATCAACTGCTTCTGGCGCAGACCACATTGATCATGTGCGGACCCAGCTCCCCTATGCAATGACAACCGGTGGTATTGCACTATTTTTTGGTTATTTAATGATCGGATACGGGTATTCTTACTGGATATCCATAGGATTGGGAATTGGGAGTATTATTCTCGCTTTGAAACTGCTTGGAAAACCACTTCCACGAACACATATTTAAATAAAATCTAGGGTAGTATATTATTGTTTAAAAATAGTAATTTCGCTTCGAACGAACAGAAAATTATAACTAGGAGAGTAAAACCCATGAAAAGGTATTTGAAATTCTCAATATCATTAATGACACTAATTGGGCTCGTTTATGCTCAGTCATCCGTACAAGGTACAGTAACGGATGCAAGTGGAAATCCGCTATCCGGTGCAAATGTTGTTGTTGACGGTACTACCGTCGGTGCAGCAGCAGCAGCAGATGGCAGTTACCGTATTGAAATTGGACCAGGTACGATTGGTGGCCAAACTGTTGCGCTTACCGCATCTTACATTGGACATAGTAGTCAAACCGTCAATGTTGATGTGCCATTAACTGGCAGTGTCACACAAAATTTTTCTCTTGCAATCGATGCTATTGGCTTAAAAGCTGTTTCTGTAACAGCACTTGGCTTTGAGGCTAACCGTGACAAGCAGGGATCAACCAGTGTTTCAGTAGTACCGGCAGATCTGACCCGTTCAGGCGAAGCCCTGGTAATGAATTCCTTAGCTGCTAAGGCATCAAATGTCATTGTTAATGCTGTAAGTGGTGACCCAGGTTCTGGATCTTCCATTAGAATTCGTGGTAATAATACGATTTCGGGTACCAGTCAACCGCTTGTAATCGTTGATGGTATGCCCATTAATAATTCTCAGATTTATGGTAACTCTAGTCGTTTTGGCGGGGTCACACAACAATCAAGAATGAATGACCTTAATTCAAATGATATAAAATCAGTTGAAGTATTAAAAGGCGCATCAGCCGCTGCTCTCTGGGGTTCAAGGGCTGCAAATGGTGTAATTGTGATTCAAACCAAAGAAGGTGCCGCAGGTCGTATGAAAATGAACTACAAGCGTACGCAGTCTTACGATGAGATTCATGAAAGAATCCCAATGCAAACTACGTATGGCCAAGGACGTAGTGGTAAATGGACTACCCACGCTGAATCCTGGGGCGATAAAATTTCAGATCGTGCCGGTGGCGCAGATGAAGTGAATAAAGATAAAGCCTATTTCGTTTCAGAAGATGGTTCATTTACTCAGCACACGATCACAAAGAAAAATTCAAAAGAAACATTTGTAGATGAAAACTTTAACCAGATTTTTGGTACAGGGAAACTTTTGCAAGATGATTTCCAAGTATCTGGTGGTGATCTAACTAAAACATACCTATTTAGTTATAGCCGATTACGTCAGGATGGTATGATTAAAAATTCATATTACGATCGAGATAATGTTAGGTTAAATACAAGTTTCAGGCTTTCTGATAATATTTCAATGACATCCAAAGTCGGATATACTTATAGTAACTCCAACCGTATTCAGAGGGGTTCTAACGTTTCAGGTCTGATGTTGGGGCTTTTAAGAACAGCTCCTGACTTTGATAATACATATTACAAAGGAACATATATAAGTGGCGGCACTGAGTATGCCGGGCGCCATCGGGCTTACCGTCGTTATCTTGGCGGATCTAGTACAAATCCAATCTATAATAATCCCAATTGGACTGTTAATGAGCAAAAAAATGAAACACGGGTTAATCGTTTGATAATGTCAAATGAAATGAATCTGACGCCTTATGCGGGAACAGAACTCATACTTCGTGGTGGTCTTGACCAATTTACTGATAACCGAGAAAGTTTTTATCCTCCTGGATCTGCTGGTTCTGCTAAAAACTCTGGTGCTTTTGACATGGCACGTATTACTAATAAAGAGACGAATTATGATGTTATTGCACGCCAGAATGTAGAATTAGGGTCAAGCATGTCCATGGTGGCGACTGTTGGTTGGAATTTAAATGATCGGTCCTATAGCCGATCATCATCATGGATTGATGGATTTCTTGTGAATACCGATAAATGGACGACCAATGTAAATACGGCTGCAGAGGCCTCTTCAGTCTCTAATAGCAGATTATACATTCGTTCCACGCGTGCCTATGCTGTCCTATCGCTTGATGCATTGGATCAAATTTTTGTTAATGTATCAATGGCAAATGAAACCCATTCAACAATCAGTGATTCTTATATGTATCCTGCAGTAGATGTGGCCTATCAGTTGACAGATTTACTCAGCGGTGTGGGATTTATCAGTTTTGCAAAAGTTCGCGTTGCATGGGGTAAGGTTGGTGTAAGGCCAGCAGCCCATCGTTTTGAGACTTTAGCAGAGAGTGGATTCGGTTATAGTTCCTATAGCGATCCAGTATCGGTTGGTCAATGGGGTGGTGGTTATCGTGTAGATGATGATAAAGGTAACGATCAATTAAAACCGGAAGTAAAAACTGAAACTGAGATCGGCGCGGATTTTCGTTTCTTAGATGACAAGTTTTCACTCGGTTTTACTTCTTATTCGAATACAGTTGATGACATGCTGATTAGTAATAAACTTACTCCAACATCCGGTTATGATACTCAATATTCCAATGCTGCTAGCATGGAGAATAAGGGTCTTGAGATTGATGGTTCATGGAATGTGATGAGTGGGGCAACTACTGGCCTTGACTTCACGTTTAATTGGGCCAAAAATGAAAATAAGGTTCTTGACTTAGCCGGTACTGATGTATTGAACCTTGGCTCAGGCTCGGTGAACTCAGTAGCTAGAGAAGGCTACCCAATTGGTTCTCTCTGGGGAATCGGTTCACAAACTGTAGATGGAACAGTAGATGGTGAATTCATATTAGATAAGAATGGATTTCCTCAAATTACATCAACTAAGATGATTCTGGGTAATCCCAATCCAGACTGGCGTGGAACTTTGGGTATGACTGCTCGCTGGAATAACTTTACTGTTAATATGCTTTTTGAGCATTCTGAAGGTGGTGAATACTCACCACGTACTTTATGGGTACTCAGACGTTTCGGGACCACTACTGATACAGAAAATGAAGTGACGCTTACAAAAGATCTTCTAAATGTAGATGGCAAAACAATTCCATCAGGTACCACAGTAAGAGGATTTATTGAAGACTTTGGCGGTGGTGATGTACTTCTTGATGAAGCATGGTTTCGCCATGGAATTGGCGGTGGTTTCGGAGATAACCAGGCCTATAACTTTTCAATTAAAGATGCGACTTATTCACGTATAAGAGAGTTATCACTTTCTTATTTTATGCAATCGGATGCAGTGACTGATATGACGGGTTTAAACAACCTTACATTTACAGTTACCGGTCGCAACCTATTTGCTTGGTATAAGGAGCTGGTGGGTGTTGACCCCGGTGTGAATGTGGGTGGTATCCAAACTGGTTCGGGATTAGAATATTTTTCTAATCCAGTCACTAAGTCATGGTTATTCTCTGTTTCGGCTAACTTCTAAGCGGAGGATATAATAATGAAAACAACAATTAAAGGTTTAAAAACAATGAAAAAAATTATTGTTCCGCTAACGGCAATTGCCCTGTTAACAACAGGTTGTGATGTAGATAAAGCGATCAATGATAATCCCAATGAAATCACACTGGCTGACGTCGATTCAAGACTCTTTTTGAATGGCGCACAACTGGCCAACACAATTGTACAGGTATCTCACATAAATCGTATATGTGGAATGTACTCTGGACAGTTGATTGGGTTTACATCGTTGTATTCCAATATTTATGGATATGCGCTTTCAACAGTTGAAACCAATGGAGAATGGAATAGTGCCTATACGGGTGTTATCACTAATGCACGACATATTCAGACTGCTGCGGCTGACGATAAACTATTGGTAGGAATATCAAAAGTTATAGAAGCCAATGCGATCGGTACTTTGGCATTATTAACGGGAGATGTACCATATTCAGAAATTGGTGGTGATATATCGGACCCGAAATTTGATTCTCAAAAAGCTGTATTGGCTGCATTATCAACCTTGCTGGATGGTGCAATCTCTGATTTAGGTGCAGCAACAAGTCGCAAAGAATCTTTCGATATCTATTTCAATGGAGATAAAGATAAGTGGCTTGCGGCTGCCTATACACTGAAAGCACGATATGCTCTTGCAAATAAAGATTATGCTGGGGCCTTAGCTGCTGCAGGAAGTGGAATATCTTCCTCAGCGGGTGATATGTTGTATACTCCCCGTGGTGATGCTGCCATAAATTCAGGTGATAAAAACCTCTTTTATACCATTTTGGCTGGTTCAAGGACTGGTGATCTTGGTAATGAAGGAAGTTACCTATTGGCCATATTAGACTCTTCAGATGCCAAATATCGCGGCAATGCTAAAACCAATGAAACAGCAAGACATGGTTACTATGCAATTGATCATATGTCTGGCAGTGGGAATAAAGGTGTGGTTGAACAGTTTGAGCCACAACCTATTGCTACCTATAGTGAAAATCAATTAATTAAGGCGGAAGCATCAGCAAGATCCGGGTTTGCAGCAGGCCTATCGGCACTGAATGCATACAGGGTATGGCTTGCCGGTGGTGGACGTCTTAATGCTACTTTTGACGTAGCTGCAGACTATATGTATGAAGCCTATGTTGAAGCCGATTTTGCTTCAGGTGGAATGGAGAATGCAGATGGTTTGACCAAAGAAAATGCGCTCCTTCGGGAAATTATAGAAGAACGCTATGTATCCGGATTTGGTTCATACATGCCATTTAATGATCATCGCCGTCTTCGTGGTGCAGGTGAAACAGCCCTAATTCCTCCTTTTCCATTAAATACGGCGGGAGCCACTCAGCATGTTGAGCGTATGCAATGGTCTCAAAATGAAATATCATCTAATAGTAATGCACCTACTGATCCTGGTTTATATGCCAAAACAGAGGTGAATCAGTAATTTGTTCTAGAAATAACTAAACGCTCGCAATTATATAAAAGCCTCCATTTATCGATGGAGGCTTTTTATTTTTCATCATAATAACCCAGGCTAATTATGAAAAAGACATTATTAATATTTATTCCTTTTCTTTCTCTCCTTGGACAATCGATCTCAACCAATCAACTTGATCAATTAACTTTTCGTAATATTGGTCCATCTGTTGCTGGTGGAAGGATACATGATATCGAAATACTGCCGAATGATCCGGCCACGGTATTTGTCGCCTCTGCTTCCGGTGGTATATGGAAGTCTACCAATAAAGGGACAACCTGGAAACCTGTGTTCGATGACCAAGCGGTTTCAACGTTTGGTGATATGGCCATTTCACTATCCAACTCAGATGTGATCTATGCTGGTAGCGGCGAACAGCAGAATCGTCAAAGTACATCATGGGGTAACGGTGTCTATAAATCTGAAGATCAAGGTGAGACTTGGCGTTCGATTGGATTAGAAAAAACCTATCACATTGCCCGTGTTATTATACATCCTGAAAATCCTAATATTGTATTCGTGGCTGCTTTAGGAAATCTTTGGAATTCATCTAAAGAAAGAGGTGTGTATCAAACGACTAATGGTGGAAAAAATTGGAAAAAAGTGCTTTATATCGATGAGATGACTGGCGTAGTGGACATGGCAATGGATAAAAACAATCCTAATATTTTATATGCAGCAACCTATCAACGTATGCGTAAGGTATGGGGCTTCAATGGGGGAGGACCCGGCAGCGGTATTTATAAAACTACTGATGGCGGTAAAACATGGAATGAATTAACCGGCGGTTTACCTCCTGGAGATAAAGGAAGGATCGGGCTGGCAACATCAAAAACCAGGTCCAATATTATTTATGCAACAATAGAACACGCCGACTCAAGTGGCTTTTATCGCAGTAGTAATGGGGGTAGAACTTGGAAACGTGTCAATAAATTAAATCCGCGACCTATGTATTACAGCCATATCTTTGTTGATCCCAATAATGATGATATTGTATACATGCTTGCTACTGAATTTTACCGAACAAAAGATGCAGGTAAGACATTTTACCAGATGCCAACCCGTCCTACCTATGATGTGGGGGTGCATAGCGATCATCATACATTGTGGATCAACCCAAATAATTCAAATCACTTCTTTTTGGCGGGTGATGCGGGACTTCATGAAAGCTGGGACGGAGGTATAGCGTACAATCGCCTGAATAATATTCCTATTGGGCAATTCTATGGCATTGGTGTGGATATGGAAGTGCCATACAATATTTACGGAGGTATGCAGGATAACCACTCGTGGATGGGACCGAGTTCAACACGACATTGGCTCGGTATTTTAGCCGATGATTGGAAACAGGTTGGTTTTGGCGATGGCATGTATCAACAGCCGGATCCGGAGTCATCCATTCTGTATAATGCATCTCAAAATGGGAATATGATTCGTGTGGATCGTAAAACAGGAAATATGCAGGGACTAAAACCTTTTCCAAGTGATTCAAAAGAAAAATATCGTTTTGACTGGGTGACACCGCTAGCGATTTCAAAACATAGTTCTAAAAAAGTATTTCTGGGTGGAAACCGATTATTTATCAGTGATAACGGTGGTGACTCTTGGGAACGAACTGAAGATCTTTCTACCAGCACTAATCGCGATTCCTTAACAATCATGGGTGTATTAGGTGCAGATATAAAGTTATCAAAAAATGATGGTACTTCATCTTATGGTGAAATTATTTCCATTTCTGAATCACCTTTATGGCATCGGGTCATATGGGTTGGTACAGATGATGGAAATATCCAAGTCTCAAGGGATGGTGGTGAAAAATGGGAAGAAGTAAGCGGAAATATCAAAGGTATTCCTGCAGGTTCTTACGTGAGTCGTGTACTTTCATCAATAAGAGACCGTGGCTCTGCTTATGTCACGTTCGACCGTCATCGGGAAGGTGATTGGAGACCTTATGTATACCGAACAGAAGATTATGGTAAAACATGGGTACCTCTAACCAGGGGGCTTCCATCCGGTTCAGTAAATGTGATAGCTGAACACCCTGATAATCCAGATGTATTATTTCTGGGCACAGAACATGCGGTGTATCTTTCGGTAAATGCCGGGTCGGATTGGACAAAATTCAAATCGAATTTGCCAACCACACTGTATGATGATTTATTGATTCATCCGCGAGAGAAAGATTTGGTTTTAGGAACGCATGGAAGAAGTTTTTGGGTTTTGGATGATACATCTCCAATAGCAGAATGGTCTACAGTTCATAATAAACCCGTCCATGTTTTTTCCGTAAGGCCTGCCACCCTGTTTCACTATTGGAAAGACACATCCTATCGTGCTCAGGAAGAATGGGCAGGGGAGAATCCTCCCTACGGTGCAATTATCAGTTATCTTGTTAATTCAGATGTGGATTCGGTCACCATTACAGTCAAGCGTAGAAAAAATCAAGTTATTCGCACTTACCGGCAACCAGTTGTGAAGGGTACTATTCAGCGGTTGGCCTGGGATTTAAAATATCCGCCACCATCATCACAACAAAATGAATCTAAAACGGAAGGTTTGCAAAAGCCTAAACCGGAAGATATTTTGCCTAAGCCTGCTCATCCTTTAAATCCACAAGGTCCTTCCGTCTCACCAGGTGTTTATACAGTCACGATTGCTGCCGGTAATGAAACCAGTACGCAGCCAATTCGTGTCAATCCAGATCCAAAATTGAATTTAAAAGTTGGTGATTATCGTCAGCAGGAAAAATTTCTGGTTAAACTTATGGGCATTTATGAAAATGCATATGCCATGAATGAAAAGTTGAAAAATAAAATTAAGGAATTAGAGGAAATACTCGATAAAGATGATGAGAAACTAATAAATATCAAAGACCAGCAGAAACAGGTGAACACAGTTCGGACTGGAGCTACGCGCTTAGCTAGTGAATTAAAAGGTGGCGGAGTAAGGCAGGGCTCATTTTTTCCTCCAACCAAAACGCATCAGGATCGACTGCTACGTCTTCAAGCATTATGGGATAATATATCTATGGCGAACTAATTATGGAGTTGGAACACATCGTCAATTACCGCAAAGTAAGCGATACCATATCTACAGCTGGGCAGCCAACACGTTCAGAATTGGAATTATTATCTGAAAAAGGGTTTGAGACTGTGGTTAATATTGCCATGAATGATTCCGATGGCGCCATCCTGGAAGAAGAGGATATTCTAACTGGACATGGCTTGGAGTATCACCATATACCAGTTGTCTGGGAAAATCCTCAGCAATATCAATTGGATCAGTTTTTTGATTTAATGGATAGAATAAAAGGACAAAAGACATTCGTACATTGCGCAAAAAACTATCGTGTGTCCGCTTTTATGTACCTCTATTATATTCTTCGCCTTGGTTTAGATGAAAAGCATGCTAAAAGTGTCATGCTTCCAGAATGGAGTCCAGATCAGACCTGGACAGACTTTATCCAAACAGCCTTAAATCAAGCGTAAAATAAATCATCATAAAATGCACTATAATAGCCGTTTCATTTGAGAAGTTTTTTTAATCTGTCTATCTATAGATTCAATGAAATAAACATGAAGATTGTAACTCGATTTAGATATTGGCTGTATTATTGTATTGTCCTGGTTTTTCTCATTGTTGTAGGATGTGAAGAAAATGCTGATAAACCAGATGAAAACGAGATACAGACACCCGTTGACACAACAAAGCAAGATACATTCCCAGCTCTTGGTCATGATGGACCATATTCACTTGATTCAATATATTATGGTAGAGAAAGTTATGTGGAATACCATGCCGGTAATTTACCGATTATACTTTCAGCTCCTCATGGAGGATGGAAGGTCCCAGATGAAATTCCAGATCGTACTTATGGCACCACTGTCACGGATGCAAATACATATCAACTGACAAAAGTTTTGATGGATAGTATAACGGCTCGTTTTGGTGCCAAACCCCATGTGATTTTATGTCAATTAAAACGAACAAAACTGGACGCAAATCGGGATAGCATTGAAGCTGCCCAGGAAGATAAATATGCATTACGGGCTTGGCAGGAATATCACCATTATATTGAAACTGCAAAAAAACAAATTTCAGATAATTTTGGCAGCGGTTTATTTTTAGATATGCATGGTCATGGGCAAAATCCAGATGGTTATTATGATTTACGCATCTGGCTGGGATACCTTTTAAGTGGAAGTGAATTGGATCAGAACGATGAAGTTTTGAATACAGTATCATACAAAAATAAATCAAGCATAAGGGCTCTAGCAGATTCTTCTTCACATACTTTTATTGATTTATTAAGGGGGGGGAAGAGTATGGGTACATTATTAGACAGTTTGGGATATGCTTGTGTTCCAAGTACAAAGGACACGGGTCCGGCAGGTTCACGTTATTTCAGTGGGGGATATAATACAGTCCGACATGGCTCGCGGGATGGAGGAAGTATTAGCGCTATTCAGATTGAAGCGCCGAAACCAGGGATCCGCGATAACCAGACTACCTGGTCAAAATTTTCCAGCGCACTTACAACTGCAGTTGAAGAATATTATCAATTGCATTTAGGCCGAAGTTTGAAACGTTAATTATTTATTTTAGTATTGAATATTTTAGCTGCGGTTGGCGCCATACCAAAATTGGAGTGTCCGATATCTGGAACAGTTTCCAATTTCCAATTAAAAGTTATTTGCAATGACTCAGCCATTTTCTTGGCTGTATTAAAAAAATTATTTCCACGTTCAAATCGATGATATCCTTGCCGCATTGCTTCTTCTGTCTTTCTTAAGGACGAAGCATTAGGATCCGTGTCTTTTTCTCCAAGAATAACAAATAAATCCATACTGAATTTTTCCTTTAGACTATTTATTGTCATGGGGGAATTTTTAAAGCCATAAGGAAATTGTTCATCAAAATCGATCATGTTATACCATCCTGCATTGGCAGCGATAAATAAAGAGCCGTGAATCGGTTGGGTATAAAGGGCGAATCGGTGAACAAATTGGGAGCCGGCAGAGTGACCATAAATTCCGTAACGATCAACAGTAGTTGCACCTTCCTTTTTTAAATATTTGAATATCGGTTCAATAAGAGCAAATGTCCAACGTGTGGAATCAATTAAAATATCTCCGTCATACATTCCACCTAAATTATATCCCGCAGAGCCAGGAAACTGGTTTTCGTTAATTTCCGGACAAACAACAAGGAAATTGTATTCGCGGGATGGTTCAACCCAATCAATACAATAATTATTTGCATCACGGTTGGCTCCATGCATTACGAATAATACATTTATATCCTTTTTTGTTGAATCTGGAAGAAAAGTATAAACGTTAATTGCTTTGTCTGAAAGATGCTCATATTCTTTAAATTCGAACTTGCTTATGCCCGGAGGAACCAGTATTGAACTATCTATATTCTCTTCTTCTAATAACTCTTCTGTATCAGAACAGCCAACCAGCAGAAATACGCTGAATATACTTATGAATCTTTGTAAATATTGAAAGTGTGAAAAATGTATCAAAATTTTAATTTAATTTCTTTTGCGGACCCTCAAAATAATCATTATTTACAGAATAAATTAAATGCAAACTAAAGAGAAAACTTGACTTGATATGAACCAGCAAAATAAAAAAATCGCAATATTGTGCCACGGTGCCTTTAATTATATCAAAAATAAAACTGGGAATATGCTTATTCGATACCGTCCAGATGAAGTCATCGCTGTAATTGACAAGAGTAAAGTAGGGAAAACGTCCAATTCAGAATTAGGGTATGGCGGTGATATTCCAGTCATTAAAAACTTTAACGATTGCAAACAGTATCAGCCAGACACTTTAGTTATTGGCAATGCCTCTCAGGGTGGTTTTATTAGTCCTGAATACAAAAAGGAAGTAATTCAGGCCATTGAGTATGGATGTGATATTATAAGCGGAATGCACCAATTTTTAAATAATGATAAACAATTATTAGAATTAGCAGAAAAACATAGTGTTTCTTTGACTGATTTAAGGCGGCCACCACAACCGCCGCGTTTTTCAAAAGGAACATGGCAGGCACGTGAAGTTCCTGTTCTTTTGATTGTTGGAACCGATTGTGATACAGGAAAAATGACTACCGGTTGGGAAATGACTCAGCGTCTAAAAGCGCAAGGCTGCGATGCGCGTTTTATCGGCACAGGGCAAACTGGAATTTTGCTCAGCGGTAACGGCGTTCCAGTTGATGCTGTCGTGGCGGATTTTATGGCTGGAGAAATCGAACATGAGATAGACAATGCATCCGATGGTGCAGATATAATAATTGTTGAAGGTCAAGGCTCCCTAACCAATCAGTATTATGCAGGCGTTACATTGGGTTTAATGCATGGTGCTATGCCGGATTACATGGTAATGACACATGATCCTGCAAGGGACGAAGATGTTACAGATTATCCTATTTCAACTATGGGAGAAGTCATGCAACTTCATTTGGATCTAATGAAAAATTTTAGAAATTCAAAATTCATTGGTATCAATTTGCTTACGGTTACATTATCAGAAACGGAGGCGATGGCCAAAATAAATGAATCCGAAGAAAAATATAAATTGGCAACTACCGATTTGGTTCGATTTGGAAATTTGGGTTTAATTGATGCCATTGAAAGGGAGTTAAATTCATGAAGCGAATTTTTATTTTTTCGTTTTTATATTTTCTCGGATGTAGCAGTGTACCACAAAAGCCAGGAGGAGTCTATCCGGAATCCTCCCATAAGATTAGCAATTCCAATGATGGTGTTGTTACTACAGCACATCCCTTAGCCACCAAGGCAGGAGTCGAAATGCTGGCAGCGGGAGGAAACGCCGTAGATGCGGCAGTTGCGGCAGCCTTTGCCCTTGCTGTGGTCGAACCCAGCATGAGTGGCATTGGAGGTCGTACACAGATTTTAATTGGCAAGCCGAACGGTGAAGTTATTGGTATCGATGGTACTACTCAGGCTCCCTCAACTTACGATTTCGAAAATGCACCCAAAAAACGTTATGGTTATCCCAGTATCGGTGTGCCTGGCGTAGTAAGGGGGCATACTAAAGCATTATCAGAACACGGTTCACTGCCTTTAAAACAGGTGATGACACCTGCCATACGATTGGCAAATAATGGTCATGAACTAATCAGGGGTGAAGCAATAAGACAGCAAGAGGTTCATGAAGAGTTAAAAGAATTTGCTGGATCAAAACAATATTTTTTAAATGAGGATGGTTCTTCAAGAAATGCAGGTGACTGGGTAGTCCAAAAAGACCTGGGTCGTGTATTGCAGGCCATTGCAGATGAAGGCTCGGAAGTATTTTATAGCGGATGGATTGCAGAAAGAATTGTAGAAGACAATCAAGCAAATGGCGGGGGGCTTACCTTGGAATCTTTGAAAAATTATAAGGCAGAAGATTCTCATATTGTAACTGGAAGTTATCGTGGATATGGCTTAAAAGGGCTTTGGATGCCGGCATACGGCGCCATTACAATTGAAGCACTTCAGGTATTAGAAACAATCTCGGATGACTATTCCGATAATCAACAGTGGGGTGAGGCAGTGTATCATGCCATTGAAGCGGCATATCTTGATCGGAAAAAACAACATACAATGGAGGATGCGGATAGACTTACGTCAAAACAGTGGGCACAAAAACGTGCATCTGAAATACATAATGATACAGCAAAAAAAGAGAATTGGAATAATCTGCCAGAGTCTTTGACTTTTCCTATGGGGCATACAACACATTTAACTGTTGTAGATAAAAACGGTATGGTTGTGGCTTTAACGCAGACAGTGGGTACAGATATGGGATCTAAAGTGGCCACTCCAGGGCTGGGTTTTCTATATGCACAAACACTTGGGGGGCATCTTGGAGAAGTAAAAGCAGGATATCGTGCAGCATCTCATATTTCGCCTATGCTGGTTACAAAAGATGATAAACCGTTTATAGCCTTGGGAGCAGCTGGCGGCTCTAGAATACCTTCATCAATTGTGGCTGTAATCAGCCGGGTCGTTGATCAAGGAAATACATTGGAAAAGGCAATATCTCTACCCAGAGTGCAACCAGTTGAAAATGGAATTGAGATAGAGTTTACTTCTAATTGGGGTTGGACAAGGGCTGATAGTGCATATTTTGCACAATTAGGCCATCAAGTAAGTGTCCAAAGGACACCAGGTAGTTTCGGACGTATACATGCCGTAATCAAAAATGAGATCGATGGAAGTTGGACAGGTGTGGCTGATCCGGACAGGGAAGGCAATTCCGCATCACCGAATAAATAAATTTTTCAAATGGAGATAAATTAATTATGAGAAGAATTATATTATTATTTATTGGCTCAGTCATATTAACAGGACAACCTAAGTCTCCTGAAGATATATTTGGCTTTAAAGTAGGTGCAGATTATAAGTTGGCAGATTATTCCCAAATGCTCACTTTTCACCGTCAGCTTGCTGAAAATTCAGATCGCGTTTTGTTGGAAGAAATCGGTAAATCTTCTGAAGGGCGGCCAATGATTTTACTCTATATATCTTCATCAGAAAATTTATCACAATTGGACAAATGGAAAAAAATTAGCAGTGAGTTGGCGCGTGCAAGGATCGATGATGCCACTGCCAAAAAGCATTCAAAAAGTGGAAAAGCAATTCTTTGGATTGATGGTGGTATGCATGCTACAGAGAGAGCTCATGGTCAAATGACAGCAGAATTAGCATATAAGATTGCGACTGAAGAAACAGATGAAATGCAGAAAATACGTGAAAATGTAATTGTGCTATTAATGACTGTTATCAATCCTGATGGGATGGAAATAGTTGTAGACTGGTATAGAAAAAACCTTGGTACACCTTATGAAACAACAGGGCCACCAGTGTTATATCAAAAATATGTAGGACATGACAACAATCGAGACTGGTTCATGAATAACATGCTTGAATCACGAGCTGTTTCTTACAAATTATATAATGAATGGCATCCACAAATTGTATACAACCATCATCAAACTGGACCTGCATGGGCCAGGATTTTTTTACCACCTTTTTCTGATCCTGTTAACCCTAACATTCATCCTGGTGTAACAACAGGTGTGAATTTAGTTGGTACAGCCATGGCCAATCGCTTTGCTATGAAAAAAATGGGGGGTGTTGTTTCAGATTTCCAGTATAGTATGTGGTGGAATGGCGGAATGCGTACTGCTCCTTACTATCATAATCAAATTGGAATACTAACAGAGACCAGTCACTCTACCCCCACGCCAAGGTTCTATGATCCAGACTCTATACCTAAGACAATTGGAAGTCGAAGAAGCGGTATGGTCAATACTGGTACTGATATATTTTTACCATTACCATGGGAAGCGGGCGAATCTCATTTCAGAGATGCAGTTGATTATATGCTGACCGCATCCATGGGGGTGATGAATATTGCAGCTGATCTAAGAGAAAAATGGTTATATGATATTTATCGTATGGGTAGGGATGCAATAGATGCAGGTGAAAAAGGAGGGCCATACGCATATATCATACCCAATGATCAGTGGGATGTATACGAAACAGGGAATTTTTTGAGTGTGCTACGAATGAGCGGCATTGAAATAAAACAGGCCACTAAAGCGTTTAGTGCCGATGGAAAAAGATATGAAAAAGGAACATATATCATTTACGCATCACAGGCTTTCCGTCCGCATCTTCTTGATATGATGGAACCACAAAATTACCCAGAACTGAAAGATGCCAGTGGTAAACCAAAAGTACCTTATGATCTAGCAGGTTGGACACTTCCGCTTCAAATGGGTATTATGGTTCATAAGGCAAGTAAACCATTTAAAGCTACTACGAATTCTGTAAAAGAATTATCCGTCAAAATGCCATCGGGAGTCGTATCAGGTAAATCAAAAAAAGGATATACATTCTCCCATAATACCAATGCAGCTTTTATTGCAGTTAACGAATTATTATCTGCAGGATCTCAAGTGTATTTAACGAAAGATGGAAACTATTTCTTAAAGGGAAATAGTCAGTCGGAAAAATCAAAATTAAAAGATTTAGCAAAATCCTATAATATATCATTTAAAACTTCTTCACAGGATCATTCAGTAAATGGAACTAAGATCAATTCTTCGAAGGTAGGGATTTACAAATCGTGGCAAGCCAATATGGATGAAGGATGGACACGCTGGGTCTTAGAACAGTATCAATTTCCTTTGGATACACTTCACAATAAAGATCTGCTTTCAAGAGATTTAGACCAATATAGTGCAATCATTTTACCATCACAGAGCGGAAATGGTATTCTAAACGGCCATATGCCCAATACTATGCCGGAAAGATATACTGGAGGAATCGGCCCTGAGGGTACGTTAATCTTGAAGCAATACGTAGAAAATGGAGGGAGGGTCATTGCACTTGACCAGGCAAGTGATTTTCTAATTCAGCAGTTTGGACTGCCGGTTAGAAATGTTGTCGCCTCAACTCCTTCTAGTAGTTTCTTTATTCCGGGTTCTTTAGTGAGAATCAATGTAGAAACTGATAGTGAATACACTTTTGGGATGCAAAAAAATGCGGTAGCCTATTTTGTCCGTAGCCGAGCGTTTGATATAGTGAAATTGCGGGAAAAAGGTGAAGGCGGTAAGGAAAATATCAAAAGGCCGCCTGACCAGCCAGTTACTGTTTTAGCCCGTTACGCAAAAGATAATATTTTACTCAGTGGATGGGCGATGGGCGAAAAGAAGAATATTGGAGGAAAAATTGCAATGGCTGAAGTCAAAATTGGAAAAGGAAGTGTTATTTTAATTGGATTTCGACCCCAGTTTCGTGGGCAGCCAAGAAATACATTTAAACTGCTATTTAATGCGCTGTATTAAAATGCATTAATGAAACTTTCTTTTGCCACATACCGGATTCATTGTACGCACCCTTTTGGAATATCCCGTAGTACCCACACATATTATGATATTGTATATGTTTACCTTGAAGGTGAAGGTATCACCGGTCGTGGAGAAGCAGCGCCATCGGGCCGTTATGATGAATTTACTGATGATATTTTAAGTGTATTAAAATCGGGCATTTTCCTACCGGAAAGCATGACCGATCCGGTATCATTTTCAGATATAGTATTTCCTCAGTGTAAAGGCATCAAATCTTTAGAGGTGGCATTTTCCATGGCAATCTTGGATTGGTGGTGTCAAATGCAAGCAATGCCACTTTATCAATATTTGGGTGCTGATCCATCCATAGCGCCAAAAACATCTTATACGATTTCTATTGGTGATCCAGATCTAATACCAGAAAAAGTGCAGGAGAGTATGCCTTATGCTATTCTCAAGGTGAAATTAGGTATTGGATTATCTGAAGATAAAGCCATGATGAATGCCATTAGAGAACATACAGACAAATTAATTCGGGTAGATGCGAATGAAGGCTGGGATCTTTCTACTGGAGTAGAAATGTGCAAATGGTTGGCAGATCAGAATGTGGAATTCGTTGAACAACCTTTTAAATCCACAAATTTAACGGATACGGCTGAGTTACGATCCAAATCGCCTCTACCTCTGATTGCAGATGAAAACAGTCTATATTCAGGCGATATTCCAGGTATTGAGGGTGTTTTTGATGGGATTAATATCAAGTTGATGAAATGCGGCAGCATATTTGAAGCACAGAAAATGATCCAAATGGCTCGACAGCGAGATATGCAGATCATGCTGGGATGTATGATTGAGTCGTCGGTTGGCATTACTGCAGCAGCCCATTTATCGCCGTTAGTGGATTATGCCGATCTTGATGGTAATCTGCTCATTAATAATGATCCTTACAGTGGAGTTTTGGTAAAAGATGGATATTTGAAATTGCCGAAAGGATCAGGGTTAGGTGTATCCTTAAATTCGGATTCAGAAAATTTGATATAAGCAGGATGAAAATACTTGGAATTGAACATATTGGTCTGGCGGTAAATAGCCTGGATACGGATGCACCGTTTTGGAAGCATGTATTAAAAATTTCACATACAGGGACCGAAGCAGTTGAAGATCAGGGTGTGACCACGGATATTTACGATACCGGGCGAGGAAAAGTAGAACTTTTGGAAGCCTTGGGCGAAAATACTGCTGTTGGGAAATTTCTAAAAAATCGCGGTCCAGGCGTGCATCATGTATGTTTTGAAGTAGATGACATATCTAGCGCAATAAAAGAACTTAAAGAATCAAATATTCAGGTATTGTCAGATAATCCCACCACTGGTGCGGAAGGATATAAAGTAGTCTTTATCCATCCCAAAAGCACTGGGGGCGTATTAGTTGAATTGGCTGAAAAGCCCTAACCTTTATCTAAGCTCTCCGCGGTATTTACAATCAGTTCCCACGATTGCTTAAGATGAGCAATTGTAGTGGTTGCTTGACCGACTGATAAACGTATCACATATTGATCATTAAGTTTGGTGTGGGTTAAATATATTTGACCGCTAGCATTGAGTTTGCTTAACAATCGTTCGTTAAATTCATCGCCATTTTTGTGACGGAAGCAGATGAGATTTAACGGCACAGGGGCCATAACCTCAAAGCGCTCATCCTCTTCAATCAACTTTTTTAATTGCTGGGTATTTTCCACATGGCTACGCATATATTCCTGGAGACCCTCCACACCATAGTAATTGATGACATGCCACAACTTAAGCGCTCGAAAACGTCTGCCAAGAGGGATACCCCAATCACGATAGTCAAACACAGCACCAGTTTCGGTCTCCTTAGTTTTCAAGTACTCCGGTAAAATGGATAATGAATCGATAAGTATTTTTCGATCAGCGACATAAAATACACTGCAGTCAAAATTTGTGAGCATCCATTTATGAGGATTAAATGTGTAACTATCAGCGTATTCGATTCCTTCATGAATGAATCGATATTCGGGGCAAAGTGCTGCAGGCCCGGCCATGGCAGCATCCACATGGAGCCAGATATCAAATTCCTTACATATTTTTCCAATTGCTTCCAGAGGATCTAATGCAGTGCTGGAAGTCGTTCCGACAGTAGCACATACAAATGCAGGTGTCAGTCCATCCTGAATATCTTGTTCGATTTGAGACCGTAATAAATCGGTTCGCATTGCAAATGTCTCATCTGTATTGATTATGCGAAGGTTGTTTTTGCCCATTCCTGCAATCTTAACGGCCTTTTCAATAGAAGAATGTGATTGATGTGAGGTATAGGCTGTTAAACGGCCATTTGACCCATTTTTATTTATATCTCCATTGGATGCACGCTCACGTGCAGCAATCAATGCTACAAGACTTGAACTGGAAGCTGTATCCTGTAAAACACCGCCGCCTGTAGTTGTAGATTTAAATTTTTCCGGTAAATCCAACATATCTATGAGCCAATCCAAGACATGGGTTTCCACTTCAGTGCATGCAGGGCTGGTGGCCCAAATCATTCCCTGAATTCCCAGACCAGTAGAGATAAGATCTCCTAAAATGGCAGGCCCGCTGGTTGCGCATGGGAAAAAAGCATGAAAATTGGGTGATTGCCAATGCGTGATTCCCGGCATGATTTTATCCATATCTGTAAGAATTTCTTGATAAGGTTTCCCTTTTTGGGGAGCAGAGGATGGTAATGCGTTTCGAATGTCGCCCGGTTGAACCTGAGAAAGAACAGGATAGTCCTCAATGTGTTCATAGTAGTCGGCAATCCAATCAATCACTTTGTGGCCTTGATTACGGAATTCATCAGTGGTCATATGTAGTTTTGAATGTGTATCCATTTTATCCCTTTAAAGAATATGATTTTAATTCAGGTCAAATTTATATTCACCTATGGTAACACTGAAAGATATTGAAGCAGCCCATGAGCGAATCCGCCCCCATATTCATCGAACACCTGTTTTTACCAATAACAGTTTGAACGAATTAAGCGGGGCTGAGCTTTATTTTAAGTGCGATAATTTCCAAAAAGCAGGTTCGTTTAAAATCCGTGGGGCCACAAACACAGTTGAACAACTCACCTTAGAAGAACTAAACCGTGGTGTAGCGACAACGTCATCTGGAAATCATGGCGCAGCCCTTTCCATGGCTGTGACACGCCGGGGTGGAAAAACGAAGGTAGTAATGCCTAATAATACGCCGAAAATTAAAGTCAATAATGTGGAGAGGAATGGTGGAGAAGTAGTTTGGTGTGAGCCAGAACAGGAATCTCGGGAGAGTGTTTTAAAAGAATTAATTGAAGAAACAGGTGCCGTTGTGGTTCATCCGTATAATGATGAGCGGATTATGGCTGGACAGGGAACCAGCGCGAAGGAACTGCTAGAAGATCACCCAGAACTTGATATTATTGTTTCACCTGTCAGTGGCGGCGGATTATTAAGCGGTACACTATTATCATCAAAAGCATTAAAAGCTGATATTCAAGTGTTTGGTGCAGAACCGGCCGAAGCAGATGATGCCTATCGATCGCTCAAACTGGGAAAAATTGTACCCAATGAAACAATTAATACAATATGCGATGGCCTGCGTGCCCAGATAGGCGGGCTGACATTTCCTGTCATTTCAGATCTGGTAGACGATATTATTACCGTAACTGAAGAAGAAATTATTGATTCCATGCGGATGATTTGGGAAAGATTAAAAATGATTGTTGAGCCTTCCAGTTCGATTACCCTTGGTGCCGTATTAAAAAATAAAGATAAATTTAATGGTAAAAAGGTTGGTTTAATTATCTCTGGGGGCAATGTAGATCTAGATCATTTACCTTGGTAGGATATAGAAATAACAATGAAAAATAAACAGTTTATTTTTGGTCTATTGCTTAATGGATTGATTGCACAGTCTGGTTCAAATCAGATCGTCGTTGAAGAAACTATGTTCATGGATGCGCCATATGTGGGTGAAATCACAACGACAAATATTAAATATGCAGCCGATGGATTATACCGGGAGGAAACCCAAATGGAGGTCGGTAGTTTTTTTATCCGAATGGCCATGGGTGGAAATCAAAAATATGGTTCAATTTTGGATGGTAAAAAAGAATTGAGGACCGTCTATAATCTAAAAGAAGAAGAATATGCTCAGGAAAATTTTGAAGGTATACGTAATAATGATGGTGCTCCGACATTAAAGGGTATGGAGAATTCATTCGGTAGGGGGGGTGGCAATTCGAATCAAAATAACAATGATTCAGAAGAAGATGAATCCGATGATAATGGCGGAGAAGATGAATCCAATGATAACAATGAAGTAAATAGCGGGTTCGAACGCACTATATCAGATAATTTTGAAGAAATTGGCGGTTTTAAAGCAACAAAAGTCACAACAAAGATGATGGGAAACCAAGGTCCAGTATTTATTGAAGAATGGTTTACAACCGATACGACGTTGTTTAAATACGTATCCGATATAAAAACAGAGTTAGTCGTATCGTATGGTGGGGAAAATCAACAATCCCCACGTAGTTTTTCTGAAATGATGCTAACAAATCAAGGTCATGAATTCGAATCTATTGATGGACGAATGGTCAAATATAAAATGGAAAGAAAAGATGAAGATGACGATGATGGTTTTAAAATGCTATGGCAAATAAAGTCAGCCAAAAAAATGCCATTTAATCGATCCGATTTCGAGTTACCAAAAGATCATAAAAAAGTAGATAAATTAGATTAATTATTGCAGCAGTGTTGTTTATTTCGCAGCCATAAAATTATTTCATATTTCGGATCCACTCTTTTACCAATTTAACACCTTCTTTGTGGACTAATTTTCGACTTAATTCGGGCATCATGATGCCTGGGTCAGTGGATTCCATTCTGTAAACCATAATCGACTCTTCCGGGTTTCCTGGAACAATTGTATATCTCATATTTCCCGAACCACGCCCCGCGGCAACTGGTGGCTTGAATATACCTAATCGGGTGGGGTTGTTTTCTTCAATATTTAAAAATAACCCAGATGTTTCACCAGGCGCTCCCAGCCTATGACAATGGGCACAATTAATATCAATCCATGCTCGGGATCGCTCAGCGATCGATCCTTCCAATGGGTCATCATAGTCCGGTGTGTGTGGCAATGTACTTAAGTTGGGCAATCCATTGATCATCTCCAGAATGTTCCATTTTTTCAGTTGATTCATTTTGCCGTCAGGATATTCAAATTCATGATTTAGCAAGCGTACCTTTGGTCCGATAGGAATCATTTGATTTTGGTTCACGTGGCAGCCCTTGCACTGGTTAAAGTTTGGAACACTGTATTCCAATTCAATTTTTTCACCATCAGAATGAATAAATGAAACAGGCAATCTCTCTCCAGCGATTTCTAAATATGCTTCTGTCTGTGTTTCATTCCAGACGTACGCAACGCCCATCCAGCCCTCTGATGTATGAGTTAATAGACGGGTCTCCATCAACTTGATCTCTTGATTAGGATTGCGAAAATCGGCAGGATAATAAAACGTTTTAATTAAAACAGATCCTTGCGGGAAGTCAAATGAACCATCTGATTTGTATTGCAACCGTTGACCTTCCGGTAAAACAATAAAACGTGATTTCAGTGCATAATCGGAAAATAATTGTGCAGAAACAGAATAGGGAATGACACCTTCTGCTGGAATATGATCTGCCATACGATGCTTAAAAAAACCATAATCGGATAATTTTGGTTTGGCATATTTGAGTGGATTAGGTGATGATGAAAAAATTACTGAAAATGAGAGTATAAACCAGATGATGGTTTTGCTCATAATTGTTGCCATTACTTTGATGTGGCAACAGGGTGGTGAGTTATACCGCAATGAAAGGGCGTTAAATCTTCAGAAAAATCAGATAAAAAAGGAGAATACCAATTCTCAAAATTGTTTTCAATGTCCAGATTAGTGAATCTTGCGTCACTATTATTTTGAATACATAGATTAGATTCGGGTAAAATAATTCCCTCGGCATTGATGTAGGCAGGGTCAGGCATGCCATCATAGATAATGTCCGGTGTATTGCGACCGTATTTGATGGCTAAAAGCTGGCCAATTTCATAATCCAACGCAGGTAGACCGGGCATTCGTTCATATGTGTTATTATAAATATGAATTGATGATGTGTAGGGGTTATAAAGAGTGTCATTGATTGCTTCTTCTGTAATGAAATAGCTCACAATTGCGGTCCCGACGCTTTTATTATTACGGATCGTATTGTCATATACGTGTACATCACTGGTAGCCAATACCATCACACCTGTACCAGGTATTACTTTACCAACAATAGCTCCCTCTGGTGCAAAATTGAAAAGGTTATTATGCTCAATCAAATTGTTGTATACACGTATGTGGCCGCCCTTTTTTTGGACCAGATCCGGTAAGTCAAAGATTAAAATACCACCTGTGTTATCATAGGTATGATTTTCATATACTTCCGCATCGATGGAATTTTCGATTTCTATGCCAGCTACATTGTTCACCGCAATAGAATAGCGCACAACGATATCCCTGGATTGACCTACATATATACCCGCGTCAGATGCGGCAATTGCAACGGAGTGTTCAATGAGCACATTTTGGCATAAAACAGGATAAAGTCCATAAGCGCCATTGCTTTCTTTTGGACCGCCAGTCCATTCGGCGCTGACTCTTCGGAAAATGATACCATCCGTATATTGAACTTTGATCGCATCACCTTTGGTGTCATGTACACTGAAATCTTCTAGTATAATATTCTTTGAATTTGTGATACTGATGCCCTGTGCGCCTTCGGTCTGCCCAGCAAAGGAAAGTATAGATCGATTCATCCCTGACCCACGGATCACCAGGTTTTCTTTACCTTCAATGGATAGAGCACCTTTAATATTGTGTGTTCCATTGGGGATAGTGATTGTATCACCAGGTTCAGCCAGGATGAATTGAGTCTGAAGGTCTTTTTCCGTATCTACAGCAAGTCCTTTGGAAATAATAAGTAAGGTGACTATGATGGCTTTATATCGCATAAAAGTATCTAATTAATAAAATCCTGATTTTTCATTTCTTTTTACCCAAGAAATCTAGTATTTCTTTTTTGTTATCAAGAATTTGAATTTCTATAAAAATACCTTCTAATAATCCTTCTGTCGTTCTTGTTTCAAATACACCCGAATCATTATTTACATATGTAATCAATACATTTTTTTCATTAAATCCCTCTAATTTAGCAATTGCAGATTTATTTCCTGTTTTGTTGTAGTAATAAACCCCACGGTGTTCTTGAATATCTGTTGTTCCAATGGGCTCGAGATGATAAATACCATTTTGTTCAAATTTGATTAAAAAACTAATCGCTTCTGATATTACTTTGGAATCTAATCTTTCCAGGATGAACTGGTATTGTTTATTTACAAGATATTCTGGAGAAATATCCAGCCCATCGTTTTTAGGAGGGAATAAAAATTCCTTTGTTTTTTCATGGGCTTTATTTTTGAAATCAACGCCGCGCAGAATATCAAAATTTCCTTCACCGCGGGTAGCTTTTCCCGCGACGTTAAATCGATAACGCCCATGTACAGGGTTGTCAAAATACATTTCAAACTTTATTTGCATAGAGAAATTGTTTAATGATAAAGATGCTTCGGTGCCAGATATTTTGCGATAACTGAATTTTCCTTCATCTATCACTGCACCGTTGACATTTTTTATCCGATATAATTGATTATTGTCTAATTCGAATAAAGAATCATCCTCGAGCTGGATCACCATATTCGAAATAGAATCCGGCGTAAAATTGAAAGATTGATTTTCCGGTTTGGTGCTTGAACATCCTGTAAAAATCATTGCCACCATTAAGATGGTGACCAGTGAAATGCTCAATAATTTATATGGTTTGAACATAGATAAATTCCATGAGGATTCTAAAGGCAGAAATGACCTCAATCAAGCAAAACCAAATTAAGCAAATCCCTACTAAGCCCGGTGTATATTTTTTTAAGGATGTGGAAAATGAAATTATTTATATCGGAAAGGCGAAAAATCTGCGGAACCGAGTCCGTTCTTATTTCCAGAAAAGCAAATACCAGTCTGCAAAAAATATTTCACTGATTAAACGAATTTCCAATGTGGAATGGCTGGTTGTCCGAAGTGAAGTGGAAGCTTTACTTACGGAAGCAAATCTGATTAAGCAGCATCAGCCCCATTATAATGTGAATTTAAAAGATGATAAATCGTTTCCTTATATCCGGATCACCAAAGAACCCTATCCGCGCGTTTTTATTACTCGTGAGGTCGTCCGGGATGGGTCTAAATATTTTGGTCCATATACGGACGTATATCATCTTCGGCGATCTTTAAAAGCAGTGCATAAAATTTTTCCTGTTCGCAGTTGCGATTATTTTATCAATGATGAATCCATTGCTGCTAAAAAGGTAAGCCTGTGTTTGGATTATCACATCAAGAAGTGCCAGGGTCCCTGTGAAGGAATGGTTCCGGAATCAGACTATAATGAAATGATTAAGCAGGTGATCCAGTTCTTGCAGGGAAGGACTAAAGAAACCGAAAAATATATTCTAAATCAAATGGAAAAAGCTTCCTCTGAAATGCGGTTCGAAGATGCGGGAATGTACCGGGACCAACTTCATGCCATCGGTCAGTTCAAGGAGCGACAAAGGAAAGTGGCCGCTGATTTTGAGGACAGGGATGTTTTTGCTTTTGCAAAGGAAGAAGACTATGCTATCGCGGTTATCGTCCGGATTCGAAATGGAAGAATTACCAGTCGTGAAAAAATATCGCTTCGCAAGCTGGATGAATTAGATGCCGTAACCTTAGAGACAATTATTA
>LUMJ01000230.1_pt1 | contig 26392 bp, 36 predicted proteins | sample 729631 | NCBI WGS metagenome assembly LUMJ01 (sample SAMN03860266, study PRJNA289734) | marine metagenome | biome: seawater column; feature: ocean; material: water; isolation source: Red Sea water column Station 22 - depth 500m | place: Saudi Arabia: Red Sea | collected 2011-10-15 | depth 500 m
AATGTATTTTGTTCGACAGATGCAGCAAGATTAAAAGTTGATGCAAATGAAGCGGCAAGCACTAAAACTGCAATGGATATGTTATTCAATGGATTTAAAATAAGAACTAGTGCTGGTGATTTAAATACAAGTGGACAAACAGTATTATACATGGCATTCGGCCAAACTTTAGTAGGAACAAATAATGTTCCATGTACAGCTCGTTAAACAAGTTTTTAGTACATTATAAATATTATTATGAGCAATTTGGATGACAAACTGAACAAGATACTAGGTGTTCCAACCACAACAACATCTACTACTCCACCTGCAAAGGTTCCGAGAGTAGAAGATAAAAATAAGGAAGACATTGATAACGACTACAAGTATAGTAGGGAAAACTACTATAACTTAATAGAGCGTGGTACGGATGCAATTGATGGCATATTAGAAATTGCAAAAGAAGGTCAACACCCACGTGCTTATGAAGTTGCAGGTAATTTAATTAAACAAGTTGCAGAAACCGTAGATAAGTTGGAAGACTTACAAGGTAAAATTAAAAGACTTAAAGATGTTCCTAACAAAGCACCTTCAATTAAGAATGCTTTATTTGTAGGGTCATCTGCTGAATTACATAAATTGCTCAAAGACAAACCGAAGAAAAAAGAAGAACCTAAAAAAGAAGAATTAAAAACGGTATCGGAGCAATCACAGGACGAATTAGAACCAATTATACAAACACCGGTTACAAGTCCTATGTCAGATGAGTAATGAAAGTCTATAAAGCAAGAAAAGAACATCCCTTAAAGCAAACATTTCTTATAAGTAATTTAACTTACATAAGTAAGCGACCTTGGCCTTCATTGATGAATGGTGAGGAAATGGAAGACCCTATAGAGGTTATTCAACATAAGGTTAATAAGGTACCAAGGTTAGGAGTAAATGGACAACCTTACAAAGAAAAAATTTACTCGATTAAAAAAGGTTCAAGTAGAATTAATGCGGCCGTACTTAAAGGGTATGACGCAATAGAAGGAATCATAATCAATGCCTGATAATAGTAGAGAAGTATATTTAGGAAATCCTAATCTACAGAAAGCAAATGTAGAGAGAGAATTTACACAGGAACAAGTTTTAGAGATTCAAAATTGTATGGATAATCCCGTATATTTTATTGAAAAGTATTTAAGGATTGTTTCTATTGATGAAGGTCTTGTACCTTTTCATATGTATGGCTTTCAAAAAGAAATGGTAGATACATTTCATAATAACAGATTTTCAATTTGTAAATTACCTAGACAATCAGGTAAGTCCACAATAATTTTAGCATACATTTTGCATTATGTAATATTTAATCCAAATGTAAATGTAGCAATTCTTGCTAACAAATCTTCCACAGCAAGAGATTTATTAGGACGATTACAATTAGCGTATGAAAATATACCTAGTTTTTTACAACAAGGTGTATTGAATTGGAATAAAGGTTCTTTAGAATTAGAAAACAATAGTAGAATACTCGCAGCTGCAACATCTTCAAGTGCCATTCGGGGCGGATCATATAATATTATTTTTTTAGATGAGTTTGCTTTCATACCACCAAACATTGCTGACCAATTTTTTAGTTCAGTTTATCCTACAATATCTTCTGGTAAATCTTCAAAAGTAATTATAGTATCTACACCACACGGAATGAATATGTTTTATAAAATGTGGAATGATTCAATACATAAAAGAAGTGATTATGTTCCTATTGAAGTACATTGGAGTGAAGTACCAGGAAGAAATGAAAAATGGAAAGAAGAAACAATAAGAAATACTTCCGAGGCACAATTCGCTTCAGAATTTGAGTGTGAGTTCGTAGGTTCAATTGATACATTAATTAATCCTTCTAAACTTAAAATATTATCTCACGTGACCCCAATAACTTCAAACGCAGGTTTAGATGTTTATACAAAACCTATAAAAAACCACGATTACATTATGACGGTTGATGTTGCAAGAGGATCAATAAGAGATTATTCAGCATTTATTTTATTTGATGTTACCACAATGCCATATAAGATTGTAGCAAAATTTAGAGATAATGAAATTAAACCTTTATTATTTCCACATACAATTGAAAAGGTTGCAAAAGCTTATAATAGTGCTCATATATGTGTAGAAGTAAATGATATTGGAGGACAAGTTGCAGACGCATTGCAATTTGAATTAGAATATACAAATCTTTTAATGTGTCAAATGAAAGGCCGTGCAGGTCAAATATTGGGTGCAGGGTTTTCAAAAAGAGGAACTCAAATGGGAGTTCGTATGACCAAACAAGTTAAGAGAGTAGGGTGTGCTAACTTAAAGACTTTAATTGAGAGTGATAAAATGCCTATACAAGATTTTAATATGATAGAAGAATTATCAACCTTTGTCAGAAAAGGGCAACACTTTCAAGCAGAGGAAGGTGCAAATGATGATTTGGTTGCGTGTCTTATTATCTTTGCGTGGTTGTCAAATCAAAGATATTTCAAAGAATTAACAGACCAAGATGTCAGAGCAAGACTATATGAAGAACAAAGAAACGCAATTGAACAAGATATGGCACCTTTTGGATTTAAAGATGATGGATTAGAAGAGGAAATTATCCAAGATGATAAGGGTGAAGTATGGCATCCTGTACGAGTAGATAAGGGTCTAGGATAAGAATTTCATAAATAAGAGTAGAGATAATTGATACTTATTAGCTAATAAGAAAAATAAGAGGAGAACATATATATGGCATTTCAAGTTTCACCAGGCGTTCTCGTAAAAGAAAAAGACTTAACAAATGTAATACCAGCTGTTGCAACATCTATTGGTGCAATAGGTATTCAATCTACAAAAGGTCCCGTAGATGAAGTGGTATCTATTAGTTCTGAAAAAGATTTAGTAGAAACATTTGGAAAACCTGATTCTTCAAACTTTGAATATTTTTTTACTGCTGCTAGTTTTCTAGCATATAGTAATAGTTTAAAAGTTGTACGAGCAACAAATACCGGCTTGCTGAATGCTACAGCAAACGGAAGTGGTCTTTTAATTAAGAACACTACACACTACCAAGACAACTATTCTGATGGTTCAGGCTCCGTAGGAGAATGGGCTGCTAGAACAGGCGGTGCTTGGGGTAATAACTTAAAAGTATCCATTTGTGCTTCCTCAACGGTTTATGAAGAAACAGATAAGACAACGGTTTCAGATAGCTCAATTGCTGTCGGAGACACAGGACTAACTCTTTCGAGTGGTACTGGTTTTAGTGTTGGAGACATCATAAATTTTGGAGAAGATGGCGGATACGAATATAGAATAACTGTTGTTTCTGGAGCGGACATTACTTTTGTAAGACACGACGGAAGCGACCAGGGAGGACTTCATACTGCAATATCTAACGGAGCAAATGTTAGACGTAGATGGAGATATTATGATTTAGTTGCAGGCGCACCAGGAACATCAAGTTATGTTTCTGATAGAAGCGGAAGCAATGATGAATTACATATTGTTGTGATAGACAATGATGGAGACATCACAGGTAAAGCTGGAGAAGTTTTAGAAGTTTATGATTCAGTATCAAAAGCTTCTGACGCAAAAACTCCACAAGGTGATGATAATTATTATCCTAATGTTATTTACAACAAATCAGAATATATCTATTGGATGGATCATATAACAAGTGGAACTAATTGGGGTACAGCAGCTGCAAATACTACTTACACAGCAGTAACCGTTATACACGAAGCTAATTTAGAAGCTGGTGCAGACGGGTCAACAGCAACTACTGCTCAATTAAAAACTGCTTATGAAAAAATGCAAGACGCTGAAACGGTTGATGTTAATTTAATCATCGCTGGTCCAGGGGATGCAACACACGTAGATAATTTGATTACAATTGCAGAAAATAGAAAAGACGCAGTTGTTTTTGCAAGTCCAGAAAGATCGGATGTTGTTAATGTCGCAAATTCAAATACACAAACTGAAAACGTTAAAGGATTCTTTGACGCTGTAAGAAGTTCAAGTTATGTAGTATTTGATTCAGGATACAAATATACTTATGACAAGTATAATGATGTATTCAGATATGTGCCATTGAACGGAGATACTGCTGGATTGACTGCAAGAACAGATTTGATTGCTGACTCTTGGTTTTCACCTGCTGGATTTAACAGAGGTGTTATAAGAGGCGCAGTTAAATTGGCGTACAATCCAACTAAAACGGAACGAGATACATTATACAGAGCTAGAGTTAATCCGGTTACAACTTTCCCAGGACAAGGTACGGTCTTGTTTGGAGATAAAACAGGCTTAACAACACCAAGTGCATTTGATAGAATTAACGTTAGACGTTTATTCATTACTTTAGAGAAGGCAATATCAACAGCTTCTAAATTCCAACTATTTGAGTTCAATGATGAGTTCACTAGAGCACAATTTAGAAATATGGTAGAACCTTTTTTAAGAGATGTACAAGGTCGTAGAGGAATCACAGACTTTTTAGTAGTATGTGACGAAACTAATAATCCAGGATCTGTTGTTGATAGAAACGAATTTAAAGCTGATATTTTCGTTAAACCAACTCGTTCTATTAACTTTATAACATTACAATTCGTGGCAACTCGAACAGGCGTTGCTTTTGAAGAAGTAGTGGGAGCGTAAGGAGATAAACAATGCCAAATATTTCAGACTTTAAAAGTAAGTTAAGAGGCGGCGGCGCTCGTGCTAACCAATTCAGAGTCACAATGCCGTTCCCAGGGTTCGCATCCGTGGGTGGTGAAACAGAAACTATGAGTTTCTTATGCACCGCTTCATCTTTACCAGGTATGACAATTGGTGAAGTTCCAATTCCATTTAGAGGAAGAAATCTATATGTTGCAGGAGATAGAGAATTTGCAACTTGGACGACTACCGTTTTAAATGATACGGACTTTTCAATTAGAAATGCTTATGAAAGATGGCTAAATGGTATTAATAATATGTCAGATAACGAAGGGTTAGTTAATCCTGCTGATTATCAAGTTGATGTGTTTATTGACCAATTAGACAGAAACGGAAATGTGATTAAATCATACACTTTCAGAGGAATGTTTCCAACGACAATAGATGATATTGCGTTGTCCTATGCAGACAATAATACGGTAGAAAGTTTTACCGCTACGCATAGATACCAATACTTTGAAACAAATACGACTACTTAATATCTACATAAATATTAGTAGAAGGAAAATTGAGGTAAATTATGGCCGAGCTATTTGGGTTTAAGATTGAGCGAATAAAACAGCCTACATCTGATCCAAGACAAAACATAGTACCACCACAAGCGGATGACGGAACACAAACCGTCCCCGCTGGTGGGTTTTTTGCGTCTTACGGAGGTTTTGACGCAGGTGCTAGAAATGAATTAGACCTTATTAGACGATATAGGGAGATTGCTTTACATCCAGAATGTGATATGGCAGTTGAAGATATTGTTAATGAGGCTATAACGTCTAATGAAAATCAGCAATCTGTATCTTTAGATTTAACCAAAACACAATATAGTAATGGTGTTAAAGAAAAGATTAGAGAAGCTTTTAGAGAAGTTTTATTATTATTACAATTTGATATTAAAGGACACGATATTTTTAGACGATGGTATGTTGATGGAAGAGTTTTTTATCATAAAATCATAGACGCAGAATCTCCAAGATTAGGAATAACAGAATTAAGATACGTTGATCCACGTAAGATTAAAAAAGTACGTGAGATGAAGAAAGGCGTTCCAATGCCTATCCCTGGTATGCCATTTACAGCTGCAGGAAAATTCAATGAGTTTTACTTATTCAACGAAAAAGGAATACACCCGACAGCCGCTAGTAATGTTGGGGGTATCAAAATCGCACCTGATTCAATAACATATTGTCCATCAGGTTTAGTTGACCAACAAAGAAATATGGTCCTATCTTATTTACATAAGGCGATTAAACCAGTTAATCAATTAAGAATGATTGAGGATGCTGTTGTTATATACAGAATAGCAAGGGCACCTGAAAGAAGAATTTTCTATATTGATGTAGGTAATTTACCTAAAATCAAAGCGGAACAATATTTAAGAGATATTATGTCCCGATATAGAAACAAATTAGTTTATGACGCAAGTACAGGTGAGATACGTGATGACAGAAATTATATGTCTATGTTGGAAGACTTTTGGTTACCTCGTAGAGAAGGTGGTAGAGGAACTGAAATTACTACTTTACCAGGTGGACAAAACTTGGGAGAGATTGCAGACATAGAATATTTCAGACAAAAACTTTATCGTTCTTTAAATGTTCCAATCAGTAGATTAGAAAGTGGACAAGGGTTCAATCTTGGTCGTGCAGCTGAAATTAGTAGAGATGAATTAAAATTTACTAAATTTGTAGGCAGATTAAGAAAGAAATTTACAATGTTGTTCCACGATTTATTGAAAACACAATTAGTTTTAAAAGGTGTTATTACAATAGAAGAATGGGATGTTTTACAACAACAAATTACATATACATTTTTACAAGATGGATTCTTTGCAGAATTAAAGAATGCTGAAATAATGAGAGAAAGAGTTGCTCTTGTAAGGGAAGTAGAACCTTATATTGGTAAGTATTTTTCTAATGAATATGTAAGAACAAACTTGTTAAGACAAACGGAACTAGATATTGAGAAACAAGATAAACAAATAGAAGTTGAAAAACCAGAAGAACCTGAACAAAATCAGGGAGAAGAGGATATAAATAATAACAATGAGTAATGACGATATTAAAAAATTTGTAGATTCACTAGGAAAAGGTGACAACGATTCTGCCCAAGCAGCTATTAAAAATGCTTTAGCAGATAAAGTTGGCGCAGCTCTTGATGACAGGAAAGTTGATGTGGCAAAAACTATAGTACAACAACCTGCTGAAGAGGTACCGAGTGATGAAAAATCTTAATCAGTTAAAAGAAGATTTAATAACTGAAAGAAACGATTACAAGCGGACTAGGCAATATAATAAATTATCGCCTAGATTAAAACGAGCAGTTGATATGATTTTTCGTAATGCAGATGATGACGCTGATGTTATCGCAGACTTTGAACTTAATATAAAAAAGGCTGCAGAAAAATTTAATGTAAAAATTAAGGACCTTATGAAATATTTTGATAAGGAAACTTTAACAATTTTAAGAAGGTAAAAAATGACACAAACATTTATAAGCAAAGGCGCACTAGTTGCTGGAACATTAGCCGATAATGACATCGGTCAAGCACACTTTGTAAGAATAACTGCTACTGCTGGAACAAATACAATTACCGTAAAGACAACAGGTGGTGCTGCTACCTTGGGTACTTTTTATTTACACGCTGCTGGTGATACGGTTATAGTTGAAAAAGGTCCAACAGATGAGTTGACTTCAAGTGGTAATGTTCAAGCTTCAGCTGTAGGTTCGCCTAGAAGTTAATTATGACTATATCAGCTGCACAATTAGCTGATGATAGTTTTAAAACTATTATATCAGCGTCTGGTGTTGGTAATGAAACAAAAGGTGTTTTACTAGACGCTTCAGAATTAACAGGAGCAACAGCAAGTCCGAACTTGTCTATTGCAAATATTCATTATGAAATTCTCGGTTCAGGGAATTTGACATTTTATTTTGACGCTGAAACTGATGAAGAAGCTAAGATTATATCTGGTCGTGGAAATTATGGACTAAAACCAGATGAAGGTAAAATTAAACAAGGTGACACAGGAGAAACTTTAGTAAATCCAACAGGAGATGTTTTAGTTTCTACTGCTTCTACCATAACAAGTTATAAATTGGTAGTTGAATTACATAAAGAAAAGGGATTTAGTATATGAAAATATCAGACCAAACAGCAATAAGTATGCCAATGAGGAACTTATTGTCTATTGTAGCTGCAGTTGCTGTAGGAGTTTGGGCTTACTTTGGTGTGATTGAGCGATTAAATAATTTAGAAACTAAATCTACTTTAGCAGAAAAAGATTTAACTAGTGAAGTGCAAAGAATTGATAAAGATATTGAAGGTTTGATAACAGGTGATATTGCACAAAATAACGAATTTAGGATCAAATGGCCAAGGGGTGATTTAGGTTCCCCACCTGCTGATTCAGAACAATTTATGCTTATAGAATTTCTTTCAGGTCAAGTGGAAAGTATTTTAAAACAACTTGAAGGAATGATGAACAATAAAGTTAACATTGAAAGGTTACAAACTGATATGGAAAAGGCTTTAGACGATATTGAAAAATTAAAGGACAAAATAAGAGCACAAGCAAACGGGACTATTACAGGAGAATAAGGTATGGATGCAACAACATTAGTGACCATTATAACAATGTTTATTGTGACCGATACTTCAAGCGAATTTGTTAAGTATGATGGATTAATGGATTGTTTGAAAGAGAAAAGAAAGATTGAAAAAATGAGAGATGGTCGTAGAGTAATTTGTGGACCATCTATGGCTGAAATAGACGCTGATGGTAATATTGTTAGTATTAAAAACAAAATGCCTGACCAATCAGGTAGTTTAAAATTAGGCGGAACAGCTAAGTCATTAACAGAAAAAAAGAAAAAGAAACAAACGAAAGTATTAACACAATAGGATGATTATATGAAAAAATTATTAATGTTATTGATTGCAACATTTTTTTTAGTAAGTTGCGCCCCAACAAAGAGTTTTAAAGTAGAAAAAGAATTAGGTTTGCTTGATGAAGTAAAAGCAAGAGGTTATGTTATATGTGGAGTTAATGCAGGTTTACCTGGATTCTCTGCTCAAGATGAAGAAGGAAATTGGAGTGGTTTAGATGTAGATTTTTGTAAGGCAATTGCCGCTGGTATATTTGGCGACTCAAGTAAAGTAGAGTTTGTAGGTTTAAACGCTGCTCAAAGATTTCCAACATTAGCGTCTGGCAAAATTGATGTGCTTGCTAGAAATACTACTTGGACAATCAGTAGAGATGTTAATTTAATGTTTGAATTTGCTGGTGTTAACTATTATGATGGACAAGGATTTTTAGTACCTGTTGATTTAGATATTGAAAATGCAAATGAATTAAATGGTGCGTTTGTATGTATTACAAAAGAAACTACAAGTGAATTAAATCTAAATGATTATTTTGCAGAAAACAATATGGCATATAAACCAATATATGTTGAAGGTAATAAAGACGCAAAAGCAAAACTATTTGCTGGTGAGTGTGATGTATTTACTACAGACGCTTCTGGTTTAGCAAGTGCTAGAGCAGGTGCAGAAAATCCAGATGACTGGATGGTCTTACCAGAAATTATATCTAAAGAACCTTTAGGTCCACTTGTAAGACAAGGCGACCAAGAGTGGGAAGATGTAGTTAGATGGACACATTTCATTATGGTTAATGCTGAAGAGGCAGGAATCACTAGTAAAAATGTTGATGAAATGTTAACTGCTAAATCAAAAGAGATTAAAAGAATATTAGGTGTTGAAGGTTATATTGGTCCTATGTTAGGATTAGGTATGAAGTTTGGTTATAATATTATAGAACAAGTAGGGAACTACGGAGAATCTTACGAAAGAAATGTGGGAGAAGAAACACCACTTGCTTTAGAAAGAGGATTAAATAATCTTTGGAAGAACGGTGGCATAATGTATGTACCACCAATTAGATAGAGGAGAGCTATGTTTAAAAAATTATTTTTAGCAGTATTGTTTAGTTTATTTTTTAGTACACTAGCATATGCAAATTGTAATGGTTGTGGAGAAGATGACCATACAAATAGTTGCCACGAAGAAGCAGGACATACACACGATTTAAAAACGGAAGTAGTTTTTGCAGTATGTGTTTTTGCAGATGGTTCATTGATTGACCATAAAGGTGCTGATAGTATGTCAGATTGCTTAAAGACAAAAAGAGAAGTAGAAAAAGCTTGGAGAAATAAATCCCAAGAAATGGATAGTGTAGAAATAAATGGTATCACTTATAAAATTGATGGTGAATCATTAGCATTTATGTGTGATTTAGTTGACGCTAATGTACATCATTATGAAGATGGCTCTTGGGAGATAGTACAAATTTTAGGCAAACACAAGAAGGAAGAATAGATGTTAAAAGAATTAAAAAAATATTTAATAAATTTATCAAGTGAAATCTGTAGTGAAAGCACAAAGACTGCAGGAGAGATTTGTGATAAAACAAAGAAAGCAAATGCTGACTTTATTAAAGCAATAATGGAGAGTATTTAATGGCTGACGCTGTATCAGTACAAACTATTGCAGATACATCTGGAGTAAAATATGTTTGTAAGTTAACTAACATATCAGACGGAACAGGTGAAACTTTAGTCAATAAAGTGGATGCTAGTGCATTAACTTTTATGACCGAAGATGGTAATAGAACTATTGCTAGAGTATATTGGTCAGTAAATACTGCTAATTCAAAATCAGCAGTGGAGTTAGTTTGGGATGGTGCAACAAATGCCACGGCATTAGTATTGTCTGGTCAAGGTTTTATGGACTTTAGAACAGATGGAAATAGTATTCCAAACAATGGAACAACACCTACAGGCGATGTTTTATTAAGTACAAAAAACTTTGCAAGTGGGGATAATTATACGATTATTGTTGAGTTTAGATAATAATTTGTATAAATAATAAAAGAGAGATAGATTAAGATGAAATTAATCACCGAAGAGATCCAAGACGCACAATACATTGTAGAAGAATCCAATGGCAAGAAAAACTATGCCATTAAGGGGATTTTTATGCAAGCGGATGTAAAAAATCGAAACGGTAGAGTCTATCCAAGTGAAGTATTACAAAGAGAAGTAGTACGATATAATAGAGAATTTATAAACAAGAATAGAGCATTTGGTGAGTTGGGTCATCCAGAAGGTCCAACTGTGAATTTAGAACGAGTAAGTCATATGGTGAAAGCTCTCTATCCTGACGGTAAGAACTTTTTAGGAGAAGCTAAAGTTTTAGATACTCCTTATGGAAAGATTGTGAAAAATTTAATTGACGAAGGCGCAAAATTAGGTGTTTCAAGTAGAGGAATGGGAACACTATATCAAAAGAATGGCGCTAATTATGTCAAAGACGATTTTTACCTTGCTACGGCTGCAGATATAGTTGCAGACCCATCAGCTCCAGACGCCTTTGTTGAAGGCATTATGGAAGGCAAAGAGTGGGTTTGGGACAATGGCCGATTAAAAGAGCAAGATATAGACAGATTAAAGTTGCAGATTGTACAGGCAAAGAGAACACAAATGGCTGAAATTAAAGCCCGAGTATTCGAATCTTTCCTTAAAAACCTGTAATTTTATAAATAATAACAATGATTTTAAGTCATTGAAATTATTTTTAATTAACCATAAAAAAGCAAATAGAGGAGCTCAAAATGGCAAATACTAGTGCGGATGCACCAAAGAGAAATGCAGCCCCAGCTGAACCTTCAAAAAGTTTAAGTACGACTATTCAGAACGTAATCGCTAAAGCGGTAACGTCTCCGAATGATCCAAAAATAGATTTTGCAGTAGGAGTTAACCACATAACTGGTGACGCTCATCAAAAATCTGCAGGCAAAGCTGACGCAATGCAATCTCTAAAAGCTCATACTGAACACGACAAAGGTGATTTAGTACAAGAGTCTGAGGATGCTGACAAGAAAAAAGAAATCAAAGCCAATGCTGAGAAAGAAAAAGAAGTGGCAGCTGAACAAGACGAAAAAGAAAAAGAAGTAGTCAAAGCTAATACAGATGATGAAAAGAAAAAAGAAATCAAAGCAAACGCTGAGAAAGAAAAAGTTGCAGAGCAAGACGAAAAAGAAAAAGAAGTAGTTAAAGCTCAAGACAAAAAAGATGATGAAAAAACTTTGAAAGCAAATGCTGACAAAGAAAAAGAAGTTAAAGAGCAAGATGAAAAGAAACCAGAAGAAATCAAAGCTAACGCTGAGAAAGACGCTGAGAAAAAACTTCAAGCTCAAACAGGTGACGATAAAAAAGATGTGAAAGAACAAGATGATAAAGAAAAAGAATTGAAAGCGAATGCCGATGCTGAAAAAGCAAAGGAATTAAAAGCTCAAGAAATTAAAGATAAAATGAAAAGTGTTGATGTAAAAGAAGATGTTAAGGCTTTAGTTGGAAACGAATCTGATTTATCAGATGAGTTCAAACAAAAAGCTTCTACAATATTTGAGGCTGCAGTAAGAAATAAACTTGCAGACGAAGTTATCCGATTAGAAGATGAATACGCTGATAAAGTTAAAACTGATACTGAAACTGCTAAAAACGAAATAGTAGAAAAAGTTGATGGCTACCTTAACTACATAGTTGAGGAATGGATGAAAGAAAATGAATTAGCGGTTGAAAAAGGACTTAAAAGTGAAGTTGCGGAAGACTTTATATCTGGCCTCAAAAAACTATTTGAATCTCATTACATAGATATTCCGGAAGAGAAATACAATGTGATTGAGGATCAAGCTGCTAAAATTGATGAGTTAAACAAAAAACTTAACGAATCTATTGAAAAGAATGTTGAACTTAATAAAGAGAATGCTAAACATACTAGAGATGAGATCCTATCGGATGTCGCTTCTGATTTAGCTGATACTCAAAAAGATAAGTTTAATGGTCTTGCAGAAAATGTTGAATATAATGACGCTGCTGATTTCAGAAAGAAAGTAGAAACTTTAAAAGCTTCTTACTTTCCTAAAGATAAAGCAACGAGTGATGAAATAAATGATGTGGCGGGAACACAAGACAATGTTGATTCCGATATAACAGAATCAATGGCTGCATATACCGCTGCTATAAGTAAACAAAAGAAACTGGACATTTACAATAAAAAGTAAATGTACTTTTTTAGTTAATTAACTAGGAAAATATTAAGGAGAGATTAATATGTATTTATCCGAAGCTATACAACAAAAGTGGCAGCCAGTTTTAGACCATCCAGAATTACCAAAAGTAACGGATGGCTACAAACGTGCGGTCACTGCTATGGTGTTAGAGAACCAAGAAAAGGCTCTTAAGGAAGACGCTGCTTTTTTATCAGAAGCTGCTCCTGCGAACCAAACTGGCTCTAATGTCCAAAACTGGAATCCTATTTTAATTAGTCTTGTTAGACGTGCTCTACCTAACTTGATTGCATATGACGTATGTGGTGTGCAACCAATGTCAGGACCAACTGGGTTAATATTTGCTATGCGTAGCAGATACTCAACTCAATCAGGAACAGAAGCTCTGTTTGACGAAGCTGATTCAGATTTTTCAGGAAGAAACGCTGCTGGTTCAGCAACAGGCGGTTATAGTGCTACGGCACACGCTGGTTCTAACCCAGGAGTATTAAATGATGGTTCACCTGGTACCTACACAGCTGGTACTGGAATGACAACAGCTGCTGCTGAAGCTTTAGGAGACGCAACTGGTAATGCATTCGCTGAAATGGCTTTCTCAATTGAGAAATCTACGGTGACTGCAAAATCAAGAGCTCTGAAAGCTGAATACACTATGGAACTTGCTCAAGACTTAAAAGCAATCCATGGTTTAGACGCAGAAACAGAATTATCAAATATTCTGTCGGCTGAAATTTTAGCAGAAATCAATAGAGAGGTCGTAAGATCCATCTATGTTGGTGCTGAATTCGGTCAAGCTGATAATGATAACTCAAATGCGGCTATCAATACAACTACAGCTGGTATCTTTGATTTAGATACTGACTCAAATGGTAGATGGTCTGTTGAGAGATTTAAAGGCTTAATGTTCGCAGTAGAACGTGACGCAAACACAATCGCTCAAAGAACACGTAGAGGAAAAGGTAATATAATTATCTGCTCTTCAGACGTTGCTTCTGCATTGCAAATGGCTGGTGTATTAGATTATACGCCTGCTTTAAATAACAACTTAAACGTTGACGACACAGGTAATACTTTCGCTGGTGTGTTAAATGGTAAATTCAAAGTTTACATTGACCCATACTCTGCTAACCTTGGCGCAAACGCTTCTCCAACTAAACAATACTATGTTGTTGGATTCAAAGGTGCTTCACCTTACGATTCAGGAATATTCTATTGCCCTTACGTTCCATTACAAATGGTTCGTGCTGTTGGACAAGACAGCTTCCAACCAAAAATTGGCTTCAAAACACGATACGGTTTAGTTGCTAATCCTTTTGCTGGTGCTGGTACTGGAGATTCTATAACTGCTGACGGCTTAACAGCTGCTAACAGCAATAGATACTACAGACGAGTTCAAGTTGCTAACATAATGTAAAGAGTTATTATTCTTCATTGAATAATAGACAAATTTAAAGGGCGATTGGGAAACTGGTCGCCCTTTTTTTAAGCGTGTAATTCAATATAAATAGTAGTATGACAACATTAAAAGCAGTAGATAGACAACCTACAAAAATGGACTATGCAAGTCCAACGCAGTTTAAATTCTCAATAGTTAAACTTCCCAAAGTTGAGTATTTTTGTACAGCTGCAAATATACCAGGTATTACTTTAGGAACAGCTACGCAAGAAACTCCTTTAAAACAAATGCCTATGCCAGGGGATAAATTAGAATATGAAAATCTAACTTTACAATTTCTTGTAGATGAAAATTTAGAAAACTATAGAGAATTGCACGGTTGGTTAACAGGTTTAGGATTCCCAAAAGATTGGTCTCAATTTAGAGCATTACAAGCTGGTGCAGGACATCAACCAGGAACAACCAATGTTGGATTAAGTAAAGAGTTAGGTAAGATTCAAAAACCTGTACAAGATGACGCAGGATTGTATTCGGATGCTACACTTTTTATATTATCAAGTAAAAACAATCCTATATTAGAAGTACGATTTAGAGATTTAGTTCCTATTAGTTTATCTGGTTTAGACTATAATCAACAACCCACAGATATTGATTATTTGAGAGCAACAATTACTTTCACTTATAAGATATATGAGTTTGCTAATGTTGGAGCCACAGGAACTACAGAAACAACATCATAGATTATTGACTTTTAAAATATATTTGATATAATAGCTATATAATAAAAAATTGGAGATATTATGACCCTAGAGGAATTACAAGAATTAGCTGATAAAGATATAAAAATTAATGATACTGAATTAGATTTAGAATCAATTAAGACCCCACAATTACATAACAAGTATTGCAAATTTCACAACAAGTTTAACACCCTATTAAAACAATCGGAAGACCAATTAAGTATTTTACAAAAAGAAAAATGGGAATACTTTACCGGTAAAGCAGACCCAGCAGTCTATCAAGCAAAACCCTTCAATTTAAAAATATTAAGACAAGATGTTGATAAGTATATCAACGCTGATTCAGAAATTATAAAAGCTTCTCAAAAGGTTACTTACTTAAAAACAATTGTAGATTATTTGGATAAATTGATTCGTCAAATTTCTAATAGAACATTTACAATTAAGAATGCTATAGAGTGGCGTAAGTTTACTTCTGGCGCTATCTAAAATTTTTTTATGGCCACACCTCGTTATATTATAGTTGAAAAGAAAGATGAAGTTTATTTAAAGATTGAAGCTGATGCCGATATTAGAAAAAATCTATCAGACTATTTCTCCTTTGAAGTTCCAGGATATCGTTTCACACCTCAATATCGCAATAGAGTTTGGGATGGAAGAATCAGATTATATTCTTATGCAACAGGTCAATTATATGTTGGATTGTATCCATATTTGGAACATTGGTGTAATGAACAAAAGATAGAAATAGTTAAAAACACAGAAATATTAACAAATAAAGAACACACAGCCGCCGCCCTAGACGGATTAGTGAACTCTTACGACATCGCTATACCCCCTAGGAACTATCAATTGGATGCTTTTAAATATGCAGTTGAAAACGAAAGAGGTCTAATTTTATCGCCAACTGCCTCAGGAAAATCTTTAATCTCTTATATGCTCTGTAGATACTATTTGAATAAACTTAACGACAAAATTTTAATTATAGTCCCAACAACATCATTAGTAGAACAATTATACAAAGACTTTAAAGATTATGGATATGATAGTGAAAATAATATCAGTAGAAACTATCACGGATATGATATAGAAGAAGATAAACGAATCGTTATATCTACTTGGCAGTCTTTATATAATTTACCCAAAAAATTTTTCGCTCAATTCGGAGCTGTAATCGGAGATGAAGCGCACTTGTTCAAGGCGGTTTCCCTTACGAAGATAATGACCAAGTTAGTTGATTGTAAATATAGAATAGGTATGACAGGAACTTTAGATGGATCAAAGACACATAAGTTAGTATTAGAAGGGTTATTTGGAAGAGTTAATCAGGTAACTACTACAAAAGAATTAATAAACAAAAAACAATTATCAAATCTTAAAATTAATTGTTTAGTTTTAGGACATACAGAATTTAATAAAAAAGAAATGTTTGGAAAAAAGTACCACGAAGAGCTAAATTATTTGGCTCAAAGTGAAAGTCGTAATAAATATATTCAGAATCTTTGTTTAGCATTGGACGGTAACACGCTCTGCCTTTTTCAACTTGTTGAGAAACACGGAAAACAATTATACGAAATGATAGAGAAGAAATCAGAAAAAGGAAGGAAAGTATTCTTCATTTATGGAGGAATAGAAGCAGATGAAAGAGAACAAGTTAGAGCCATTACCGAAAAGTCTGACAATGCGATTATTGTCGCTAGTTATGGGACGTTCAGCACTGGTATTAATATCCGTAATTTACACAATATTATTTTTAGTAGCCCTAGTAAAAGTCGTATAAGAAATTTACAATCAATAGGTAGAGGATTAAGACTTGGTGATAATAAAACCGAGGCTACGCTCTATGATATAGCCGATGATTTAACATATAGAGAAAATAAGAATTTTACCCTACAACACTTCGCTGAAAGAATAAATATATACAATGAAGAAGGCTTTGACTATCAAATATATAATGTCAGTCTTAAAGAATAAATTTAAGAGAGGTAAAAAAATGCCACATTTAAAACTAAAAGATGAAGCTAAAATAGTCGCAAAGATTATTAAGTTATCAAATGGTGAAGAAATTGCGTGTTTATTACCAGAGAAAAATCTGCCTGACAAATCTCCTTTGATGAGAATTGAAAATCCATTACTAGTTAAATATGTACCAAGAATAGATGAACTTGGAATAGCAGATTATATAGCCCTTGTTAAATGGGTGGGATTTACAAATGATAATATTGTAAGTATTCCCAAAGATAAGATATTAACGATATGCAATGCCACGCCATCTTTCACACAAAGATATTTAAAGATACTAAAAAACTCCGATAAATGGGAACAAAAATTGCCCGATTATTTGAATAGGAATATGTCTAAAAAAGAACTAGAAGCTGGCGCTGATGAGTTTGAAGATACACTTAATAAACTAAAAGAGTATCTGCCATCTGGTGGGAAAAGAACTCTACACTAGGTAGCTAGGTTCCCATTGAAGGGACCCACACCCTATTATACTAATTTATTATGAAAAAGTCAATAAGCCACACTACAAAAAAACAAGCAATTATAGCGAAAAGACCTGCAATAGGAATCCCTATAAAGGTTGAAAACTTATCAAAAGAACTTAAAGATTTTTTATTTAAAATACCGAGGAACCTTGACAAAATCAAAAAAATGTAGTAGTATGGTTATATGAATAAAAGAATAAGAATACGAAAAAACCCTGAGCATTATGTAGATAACAAACTCTTTTTAAAAAAGATGATTGAGTATAAAAAAGTTTGTAATAAAGCAAAGCGTGATAAATTATACCTTTAAGGACGATATGGTTTCTGATGGTATAGAAAACTGCTTACAATATCTATCAAATTTTAATCCAAGAAAATCAAAAAATCCTTTTGCATATTTTACACAAATTATATATTATGCTTTTGTACGAAGAATACAAAAAGAAAAGAAACAAATTAATGTAAAATATAAAATGATAGAGGATGCTAATTTTGATGATGTGTCTTTACAACCTGGGGAAGATAGAGAATTTAAGAATCAGTTTGTAGAATTTTTGAGAAAAAATAGGCCGTCTGAACCAGATAAAGAAAAGCCAAAAATCAAAAGAAGAAAAAGAAGAAATCCAAAATCTGATTCGGCGTTAAGTAAACTAGTATAGTATGAAAATCGGAATATTAAATGATACCCATTTTGGTGTTAGGAACGATAGTGAAGCATTTAGAGATTATCAATTAAAATTCTTTAAAGATATTTTCTTTCCTTACCTTAAAGAACACAACATAAAAACATTAATACATTTAGGAGATGTAGTTGATAGAAGAAAATTTATTAACTTTGAAACAGCTTCTACCTTTAAAGAACATTTTTGGGACAGATTGTGGCAAGAAAAAATTGATACACATATTATAATAGGTAACCACGATACTTATTTTAAGAATACAAATGATGTAAATGCTATTGAAAATTTATATACAAGTTTTGATGGAAAAAATGAACCGTGGATTTATACAAGACCTAAAATTGTAACCTTTGATGATATGGATATTTTGTTTATGCCTTGGATATGTGATGAAACAAAGGAAGAATCAATGCACTTATTGAATACAGCTCCAGTAGAAATTGTAATGGGACATTTAGAAGTAAAAGGTGTTGAAATGAACAATGGTATTATTAATGAATTTGGAAATGAAAAATCAGATTTTAAAAGATTCGAAAGAGTAATATCAGGACACTTTCATAAACACACCGATGATGGACAAATATATTATTGTGGCTCTCAATATGAAATGACTTGGGCAGATTATAAAGACCCAAAAGGATTTAATATATTTGACACAGAAACAAGAGAGTTAACAAGAATTAAAAACCCACTTACAATACATAAAAAATTAATTTATAATGACAAAGAAAAAGACTATACTAATTTTGATTTAACTCCTTATGAAAATCATTTTGTAAAATTAATAGCATTAAACAAAACGAAAGAATTTGTTTTTGATAAATTAGTTGAAAGATTATATAATGAAATTAATGTTTATGACTTAACCATTATAGAGGATTATTCTGATATTAAAGCTTCTGTTAGGGAAGATATATTAGAAATGGGAGAAGATACGGTTACATTTTTAAATAATTATGTAGACCAATTAGATACAAAAGTTGATAAAACAAAATTAAAAGAATATTTAAAATCAATTTATATAGAGGCAAGTGACCATTCAGGAAATCAATGAACAATTTACCCTTTGACAAAATGATGATGATGATGTTTATTTTTATTACATTATATCTTATATTAAAAACGATAGGTTGGATACAATGATATATTTTAAGAAATTAAGATGGCGAAATTTTTTATCTACAGGTAATCAGTTTATAGAAGTAGAAATGAATAAGTCAGCTGCAACACTTATTATAGGTAAAAACGGATCAGGAAAATCAACACTATTGGATGCTTTATGCTTTGTATTATTTAATAGACCATTTAGAATTATAAAAAAAGAACAATTGGTAAATACAATCAACAATGCTGATTGTGAAATACAATGTGAATTTACAATTGGTAACAAAGACTATAAAATTATACGAGGAATTAAACCGAATATTTTTGACATTTATTGTGATGGTGAACTTTTAAACCAAGACGCCTCAACAATAGATTATCAGAAAACACTAGAGCAGAATATAATGAAACTAAATTACCGTTCTTTTATTCAAGTAGTTATATTAGGCTCCTCTTCCTATGAACCTTTTATGCACTTACGTGCTAGGCATAGGAGAGAGGTGGTGGAAGAAATATTAGATATAAGAGTTTTTACTTATATGGATATATTATTAAGACAAAAACAAAGTGAGTTAAGTAAGGTTGTAACCGATGTAAGTCACCGTTATGATTTAATGAAAGAAAAATTTGAATTACAAAACAATCATTTTATACAAATAAAAAATAGGGACGAATCAGATATAACAGAAAGACTAAACAAAATAGAGCAAGATAAAAAAGACCAAGACCAATATAATGTTAAATTAAAAAATTTAAATGCTCAAATATCTACAAACAAACTTGAATTGGAAGATAGTGAAAAAACAACAAAGACAGCGAATCAATTAAGTAAGTTAGAAGCGAAGATAGAAACAAATTTATTAAATCATAAAAAGAATTTAGAATTTTTTGAAAACAATAGTAAGTGTCCTACCTGTACACAGGAAATAGGAGTTGAATTAAGAACTGAAAAACTTGCTGAAGAAAAAGCAAAGATAACAAAATTAGAATTAGGGTTAAAAGATTTATTAAGTGAAATTATTAAAACAGAAACTAAAGTAAATGAGTATGCTAAATTAGCAGATTGGGTTAGTGAACTTGGAATTGAAGTTGCAAAAATAGATACATCTATTACAGAAATTAATAAACACTCAACAAGACTACAAGAAGAAATTAATGAATTAACTTATGATACAACCAATACAGAATCAATACAAATGGAACTATCAGTTATTAAAGTACAATTAGCAGAAATAGAATCTGAAAAAAATAGAGTAGTAGATGAAAAACAATATATAGATATAGCAAGAGAGATATTAAATGATACTGGAGTTAAGGCAAATATAATTAAGAAATATTTACCTATAATGAATCAATTAATAAATGAGAATTTACAGGCGATGGATTTCTTTGTTAACTTTCATCTTAATGAAGAATTTGAAGAAACTATAAAGAGTCGCCATAGAGATACTTTTAATTATAACAATTTTAGTGAAGGTGAAAAGATGAGAATTGATTTAGCATTATTATTTACCTGGAGAGCAATTGCTAAATTAAAAAATAGTGTTAATACAAACATATTAATATTAGATGAAATATTTGATTCATCATTAGATGGACAAGGCACAGATGATTTTTTCAAAATTTTAAAATCATTAAATAAAGAAAATGTGTTTATAATATCCCACAAGGGAGATATTATGTTTGATAAATTTACGAACATAATTAAGTTTGAGAAGCATCAAAATTTTACAAGGTTATTATGAGTGTAATTACAGATACAAAAAAAGACGAAGTTTATACATTATTACCACCAAGCGATCCAAGAGTGTTATCAAGTATAGCACCTTTTGATAAAGATATGTTTTTAAAAAGAGAGGGAATATCAACCCAACAATTTGTTAGAAATATGTTTGCTACTATGAACAAATATGGTGGTATAGGATTATCAGCTAATCAAGTAGGTAAACCATACCGTATGTTTATAATGGGTGGACAAGTACAAATAGAAAAAGGTAAAATATATGCTTGTTTTAATCCAAAGATAATTAAAGCAAGTGAAGAAAAGGTTAGATTTAAAGAAGGCTGCTTAACCTTTCCTTTTCTATTTTTAGATATAGTAAGACCTCAAAGAGTAGAGGTAGAATTTTTAGATGAAAATTTAGATAAGAAAACATATCAAATGGATGGCATTATAGCTAGATGTTTTCAACACGAACTAGACCATATGAATGGAATAGTATTTACAGAATTAGTGAGTAAATTAAAATACGATATGGCGATGAAAAAAAGAGATAAGTATATAAAGAGATTAGCTGCAAGAGTAAAGGGGCAATTAAAAGATGATAAAAAAACTGAAACGACCAATACTTAAAGAATTAGATTTACCTCAATATAAAAGGGATGACCTAAAAGAGGCTTGTGATTTTTTAGATAGGCAAGGACATAACTTTGCTGTAGTTAAAACAAAGTATAATAAAAAGGGACAATGGGATGCTATTTCATTAAGAGGTTATAGCGATGATCCTTCAAATGTTTTAAAACCAGGTGTATTAAAAAGTGGTATTGAACCTGCTGAATTAAGAGATACACATTTAACGCAAGTATCAAATTTAGTTCCTTTAATAGAAATACTAGCACACATACCTGCTAAATTTGAAAGAGTAAGAGTTATGAGATTAAAAGCAGGAACAAGTATTTCAAAACATACAGACAAAGTAGATAAAGATATAAAAGATGGTAAGATAGTTAGAATACATATTCCAATAAGAACAAATGATAATATCTATTTTTATATATGGAAAAATAAATCATCATATGTATATAATTTAGAACAAGGTAAATATTATTATACCGATGTAAGCAAACCTCACGCTGTACATAATAAAACAGATTTTGATAAATTACATTTGGTTGTAGATTGTTATAACAATCCAAAACTTGAAGCATTGATATTACAGAATGAAAAATTTGAAGATGAAAAAGAGTAAGACGAAATATATACACGTTAACCAACATAAAATTAGAGCAAACAGGAAACATAATTTAAATGATCCTGTTATTACAATTAAAGAAGGTTCTAAAAATACATATTGCCACGAGGTTGCAATTAAAGGACCTAGTAGAGTATTATATGGTGGTAATGATAAACCTATATTAAGATGTGGAGCTCGTGTTGTAGTTGCGACCGAAAGTGAAGTAGAAGTTTTGAAATGATGGACTAAAAAGTTTGAAAGTTATAACAAATATTGTCATAGTCCATTTGCAAAAGCAAAAAAGAATGATATAGCAAGTGCGTTAAGTGAAAAAAAAATATTTGAGAAAGATAATATTATATATAAAATGCGAACAGCAAAGACTACATCAAAAGTTAATATGTTTGGTGCAGGTCCAGAAATAGCAACTATATTAAAAGGTGAAAAAGTTATTACTAAATTAGCATATTCTTCTACAGATTTTAAACCCTCAACATTAGAAACTATTAAAGGGCCAGTATGGCTTCATCTTTTTCAGGAAGATATAATATTAAAGAATGCTGTTTTAGCAGGAGGATTTAAATATATAGGAACAAAATATACTACCTTTAGTGATGTTATAGGAGTGTATTATAAAGGGGAAAGAAAGTTTACTCCAGTTCCTGAAACAGAAAATATTAATATTAATAAAACAAAATTACAATTTGATAATACAATTATTGATTCATTAGTAGAAGAATTAACTAATATGAATTTAGAATATACAAATCATAATAGCAATTATAATAGAAAGCACTCTTGGAAAGCATTAGCATTATATGGATATAAAAAAGATAGTACCTATGTAGATAAGATAGCAAATAATAAAGAAACACGACCATTAGTACAAACAGATTTATATGATAAATTAAAAGATAAAGTTGACCATTTTTTAAATCAATTGCCAGGAAATTTTGATAGGGTTAGATTTATGACATTGAAACCTGGTGGCGGTGAATTAGCAAGACATACGGATCAAACTGATCCTACTTGGGGAACAACAAATGGGAAAATGATTCGTATGCACATACCATTGAAAACAAATCCAGATGTTGTTTTTAGTTCTTGGAATAATGATGGTAAACAAGGTTATTATAATATGAAAAAAGGTGAGTGTTGGTTTTTAGATACAAGGAGACCACATACAGCTATTAATGGGGGTGATGATATACGAATACATTTAGTTGCTGATGTATGGGCTAATGATGAAGTTCGTAATTTGTTAATTGCATAGTGATAATAGTAAAAGATAAAAAAGATATAAAGTTTGCACCAGAAACATTTTTGAAAGATTATGAGTGGGAATCTCACGGTCAATATGATAGTCTTAATTTTGTTAATAAAAATGTAAAAGTTTTATCAGTAAAGTTTAGTGTAGTTGGTGAAAAAACTTACAAAGCATTTCCTAATTTAGAATGGATTGTAGTTCGTCAGCACGGATATGATAACATCAATCTTAAAGAATGTGAAAGAAGAAATATAGGAGTTGTTACCACAAAACCATTTGCACAACCAACTGCTGATTGGATAAATCAGTATATAAAAGATGATGATAAAATTGCATTAATAGGTAATGGATCAGTTGGGTCAAAAGTAAAATCAGATAACATAATAATAGTAGGAAGAAATGTAAATGGATTTCCTTGGCATAATTATAATACATTAATTGTAACCGTCCCACCAGAGAAAAATAAACATCTTATTAATAATGATATACTTTCTAAATTTAAAGGTAAATTAATATCAATTAGTCGGTCAGATGTTATAGACAATAAAGCATTATTAGATAATATAGATAACATCTCCCATGCTTATATTGATACTTTAGGAAATGAATATAGAAAAGAATTATTAGATACAGATAAAGTCACCTATACAAAACATACTGCTTGGGAACATAATTTTTCATATGAAAATAACACAACATATTTTGAAGATTTAGAACAACAAATAAAAGATTGTTTGAATGGTTTGATTTCAAAACCTATTTTAAATCGGAGTGAAAGGGTTATGTTTTAATGTTGAATTTAAATACACCAGTTAAAGAATATAATTTAAAAGGTCGTAAGATACTTGTTAAAAGGGATGACCTTATGGGTGATGGTAATGTATTACCACCGTGGGGTAAAATGTCTGGTATCAATTTTTTATTAGATACATTAATTAATAAAGATTATCCATTAATACATTTAGCTGTTAATGGTTCTTGGAGTGGTTGGGCATTATCATATCTTTGTAAGCAAAAAGGTATTAAATTTATTTACGCATACCCACCATCAAAAACATATTCAGAATTTATATTAAACAAAGCAAGAGAAAATGATTGTGAGTTCCACGAATTAAAACCTAATATGATGGCTATATTATATAATAGAGTTAAGATATATGCCAAACAAAAAGATATACAAATGTTGCCGTATGCTTTTGACCATATTAATTATATTAATACATTAAAAAAGCGTGCTGAAGAAGTATTTAAAAAACATTTAGTAGACCATTTGGTTATTTCTGCTGGGTCAGGTGTAACCTGTTCTGGTATAGTTCAAGCGTTTGGCCCAGGTAATAATTTATTTTCTAATTCTAATAGAAAAGCACACATTATTACCGTGTCAAATATAGGTACAATTTACCAAAAATTTAAAAGTCATAGTCTTGGAAAAATTACTAATATTGAAGTTTCAAAAACAAAATATACGTTTGATGATATGATGGAAGATTATGAAGTACCATTTCCTTGCAATGGAACTTGGGATAAAAAAGCGTGGTGGTGGTTAGAACATAATATAGATAAATTAGAAGGTGATATTTTATTTTGGAATATTGGGGGTAATGTATGAAAATTTGTTTCGCCAGTTTAAGAAAGAGAGTTAATTATACCGATGTATTAGAATATGGTATGGATGTTTTTTATGAGTGCTTTAGACACTATGTAGAAAATAATAAACAACACAAATATAGTTATTATAATTTTGCGTTTGCTAATAAAGGTGCAGAAAGAAATTTAGACTCAATAAAAAATGCTGATGTTATTATATTTCCTGCCGTACAAGAGTTTATATATTTTGCAAATGCTATGCACCCAAGGGATGTAGAAAAATCTCAATCAGAAATTAGAAAGACTTATGAATATTTAAATAATAAAAATATAATTTTATTAACACAGGATAGAGGTGTAGATGAAAATTTAGTAATGAAATTTACATTTGAAAATCAAGTTAAACCTGCGTCATTTAATATAATAGATGAAATGGATTTTCCTTTAGGTTTACACTCTTTAAAGTATTATTATATAAAAAGACAACCTAGATTTTTTAATGAGAAAAAAACAGATTTTATATATTGGGGTTCTGATAAAACTAAAAATGCAGGTGGTGTAAAAACAAAAGATGAAAGATGTAGTGTTATAAAATCTATTCATAAAGATCCAGAAATATCATCTATAATTATAGGTAGATGGCCATTTGAAGTACAAAGGAAATGGATATCTATGAAAGAGATAATAGGATACCTAGATGATTGTTATACTACAATATGTTTTAATTGGATAGACCCAACAGCGGTTACAGGTAGATACCCCGAGGCAATTGCTTGTGATGTATTTCCATTTGTATGGAAAGATTATGATAAAAATAACCTATTAGTTTCAGATGAATTCCAAAGAATATTGACAAAAGATGAATTTTATGATAAGCTAAAAATAGTAAAAAGAGATAGAAAATATTTTAAAAAAGTACAAGATGATTTCTTAAATAAGATACCACAGGAAGATGAATATTATAAAGAGTTTGAAAGAGTATTAAATAAAAAGATATGTTAAACGAAAATTTACAAGATGTTTTAATTGACCAAGTTTGGATAGATTGGAAGAAAAGAGGATTTCCTAAATATCCGACAGACCAGAAATGGCGTAATTTAGCGTTTCAACAATTGATGGCATTTAAAAGAGAATTGATTGTAGATAGACAAAGAAAAATTATAGGTCAATCACCTCACGGTTTATCATTAGCGTGGTCTTATATGGAACACGCCTGGGGTATTAAATGTGGGAAGATGAGAACCCCTATGGAAATATGGGAAGATGAAAAGCATTTAAAAAAAGGTATTCAAAAGATTTTATCAGGTACATTTTTTCAACAAAAGAATTATTACAACAT
>LUMJ01000126.1_pt1 | contig 26295 bp, 31 predicted proteins | sample 729631 | NCBI WGS metagenome assembly LUMJ01 (sample SAMN03860266, study PRJNA289734) | marine metagenome | biome: seawater column; feature: ocean; material: water; isolation source: Red Sea water column Station 22 - depth 500m | place: Saudi Arabia: Red Sea | collected 2011-10-15 | depth 500 m
TTGAATGGGAAAATTATAAGAACTGTTTATTACTTACAAATGAAGAAGGATTGAATAAAATACCTACAAGAATTTATACCATAGTAGATGTAAAAACTTGGGAAAAAGAGAAAAAATAAATTGTATTTTCGGATATTCGATTATATTTATTTATGAATCAGGGTTACACTTGATTGAAAATTAAAAAATAATAACTTAAAAAATGGAGAATGAAAATGGATTTAAACGCAATTAAAAATCGTCTTAGTCAACTTCAGACTACAAACACTCGAACATCAAATCTTTGGAAACCTTCACCTGGTACTCAGGTGGTTAGGATAGTTCCTTATAAATTTAATAAGGACAATCCTTTCATTGAGCTGTACTTCCATTATGATTTAGGTGGTAAGAATTACCTTTCACCTATTTCATTTGGTAGACCCGATCCGATTGAAGAGTTTGCACAGAAACTTAAATCAACAGGCTCAAAAGATGATTATCGTCTTGGTAGAAAAGTTGAAGCAAAAATGAGAACTTTTGCTCCAGTTGTTGTACGTGGTGAAGAATCACAGGGTGTACGTTTTTGGGGATTCGGGAAGACAGTTTATCAAGAACTACTTTCCATTATAGCTGACCCTGATTATGGTGATATTACTGACGCTGTAAGTGGTCGTGATGTCGGTGTAGAGTTCAAAACTGCTGAAGAGACTGGGAAGAATTTTCCTTCAACATCAATTAGGGTAAAACCTAACCAAACTCCAATTACAGAAGATGCAGCTGTACTTGAATCAATTACAGAATCACAGAAAGACATTACTGAAATTTATCAGGAACTTTCTTATGATGACTTGACTCAAGCACTAAATGATTATCTTAATGGTGGTTCAACTGAAACTAAAAGTAAAGAAGAAACACCAAAAACAGATAGTCCTGTACCTAATGCAGTTAGTGATACTAAGGAAACATCAGCAGCATTTGATGATTTATTTAATACTTAATTAAATTAAAAACAAGAGTGTACTCTTGAGGTTGTAATTAAATTGGAGAAACATATGTCAACAAGAGATGAATTGGCAGGTGTATTAGCTGATACTTTAAATAAACAATTCAAAGATATGAAAGTAGCATATTTTTTGGATGGTACAGATATAACACCTACTGATATAAAAGATTTCGTATCTACGGGTTCTACTATATTAGATTTAGCAATATCAAATAAACCTAACGGCGGAATAGCTGTAGGTAGAATTACAGAAATCAACGGATTAGAGTCAAGTGGTAAATCACTACTTGGAGCTCATATCTTAGCTGAAACACAAAGACGAGGTGGAGTAGCAGTATATATTGATACTGAAACTTCAGTAAGCCCCGAATTTCTTAAAGCGATAGGTGTTGAAGTAGATAATATGTTGTATTTACATTTAGAAACTGTTGAAGATATATTTGAAGCAGTTGAAGAAATTGTTGCTAAAGTTCGTGAATCAGATAAAGATAGATTAGTTACTATACTTGTTGATTCATTAGCAGCCGCAACTACTAAAGTAGAGCTGGAAGCCGACTTTGATAAAGATGGGTGGGCAACGGCAAAAGCAATTATTATATCAAAAGCGATGAGGAAGATTACTCAAATGATTGGACGAGAACGAATAGCTCTCGTATTTACAAATCAGCTTCGTCAAAAATTAGGTGTAATGTTTGGTGACCCGTGGACCACTTCAGGTGGTAAAGCTCTACCTTTTCACGCGTCAACTCGTATTAGATTGAAAAATTTAGGACAAATCAAAAAAGGTACTGATGTAATTGGTATGAAGATTAGAGCTCAAGTTATTAAAAATAGACTTGGGCCTCCGATGAGACACGCTGATTTTGAATTGTACTTTGAAACTGGTATTGATAATGAAGGTAGTTGGTTACAAGTTATGAAAGATCATAAACTTGTAAAACAAGGTGGAGCCTGGTATACAATGCAGAATCATGAAGATGAAGAACTTAAATTTCAATCTAAAGATTGGTCAAAACAACTTAACAATACTGAATTTAGAGAATATTGTTATGATTTAATATGTGATAAAGTAATATTAAAATATGATAAGAATTTTGGTATTGATGATGTAGTTGTGGAAGAGGAAATTAGTGAGTAATGCACGGTATTTATCTATATTTGAAGAGATAAAGAAAAAAGGTGGCTCATTAGACGGAGGTGAACCTAATGATAAGGTACTTTTAATAGATGGCTTAAACACTTTTATTAGAGTGTTTAGTGTTATACCGACTACCAATGATGATGGTATTCACGTTGGTGGAATAGTCGGTTTTCTGAGAAGTATCGGTTACACCATAAACATGATTAGACCTACTCGAACTATTATAGTATTTGATGGTAAGGGTGGGTCTACTCATCGTCGTAAATTATATCCACAGTATAAAGAGAAACGTAAAACAAAGTACAGAGTAAATCGTGCATATGATTTTGCGTCTCCCGAAGACGAGAAACAAAATATGATAATGCAGTTACAGAGAGTTGTTGAATATTTAGAAACACTTCCTGTAACTGTTTTATCTTATGATAACATTGAAGCAGATGATACGATAGGTTATTTGTGTAGACAAGTACTTACTGATTCTAAAATTACTATAATGTCTACAGATAAAGATTTTTTACAATTAGCTAATGACAGGATAAAGGTATGGAGTCCGACTAAAAAGAAAATGTATGATGAAGATTCTGTATTAAATGAATATGGTATTTCATCTCATAACTTTATTTGGTATAGAGTTATTGATGGTGACAAATCAGATAATATACCTGGTGTAAGAGGATTGGGATTAAAAACTATCAAAAAAAAATTACCATTTTTGAGTGAAAATCGTATAGTTAATATAGACGAAGTTCTTACAGAATTACCAGAATCGAAAGATGTTATAGAATTGAATTATAAACTAATGCAGTTATCAGATGTAGATATATCTCGTTCAACTAAAACAAAAATAATTAGAAAGATACACGAACCTATTAATAGATTGATAAAGTTTCAATTTGAAAAAATGTTTTTAGAAGATAAATTATTTACAGCACTTCCTAATGTAACGAGTTGGTTAGCAACTAATTTTAATCAGTTAAATCATTACGCTGAGAAAACACATGGGTAAAGAGTACAAGAAAGCATTGCCTTTAAAAGATAGTGAGTAAATGGTGGTAAGATGAGTGAAACATTAACACAATTTGGAACATCATTTCAATCTAAGATTATAGCATCACTTTTATTTGATACAAAATTTATTCAAACTATTAGTGATATATTAGATCCATCCATGTTCGATTCTGATTCTAATAAATGGTTAGTTAAAACAATTAGAGAGTATTATTATGAATATAAAAAACAACCGACACTTGAAGTTTTAAAATTTAAAGTTGATGAAATAGAAAATGATATATTAAAAGTTGGGGTTGTAGATAAATTAAGAGAAGTTTGGAAAAACGTAGAGGCTACAGATTTAGAATTTGTACAAACTGAAACATTAGATTTTTGTAAAAACCAAACATTAAAAAGAGCAATATTAGAATCAGTTGATTTATTAGAAAATAAAAATTATGAAGGTATAAAATCTATTATTGACGAGGCGATGAAAGCTGGTACTACAAGAGATTTAGGACATGATTATATTATATCGTTAGAAGAAAGATTAATGAAGTCAGCGAGAGATACTATAAAAACACCCTGGGATGTTATTAATGAAATAATGGATGGTGGTTTAGGTACAGGTGAATTAGGTGTTATAGTAGCACCGGCGGGTATAGGTAAAAGTTGGACATTACAGGCTTTAGGTGCAGGAGCGTTGAAGGATAAAAAATCAATTGTACATTATACATTAGAATTAAATGAGAACTATGTTGGTTTAAGATATGATTCTATTTTTAGTGGAGTAACAACTTCAAATGTGAAATATTATAAAGAAGATGTTGAAAAAAAGATATCAACTCTCGGTGGTAAATTATTAATAAAATATTTTCCAACAAAGGCAGCTTCAGTTCAAACAATAGGAGCTCATTTAAAACAAATAGAATTAAGTGGAAATAAACCAGATTTAGTTTTAGTTGACTACGCAGATATAGTAAAACCTACAGGAAATTTTAGAGAAAAAAGACACGCTATTGGTAATATATATGAAGATTTGAGAGGACTGGCGGGTGAAATAGAAGTACCAATATGGACAGCATCACAAGCAAATCGTTCAGCATTAGAAGAAGAAATTATTGGAGCAGACAAAGTTGCTGAAGATTATAGTAAAGTAATGACAGCTGATTTTGTAATGAGTATGAGTAGAAAAGTTGAAGATAAAATAGCTAATACTGGTAGATTCCATATAATTAAAAACAGATTTGGTATAGATGGTGTTACGTATCCATCTACTATTAATACTAATATTGGCCAGGTTCAGATATATGAAGGTAGTAGTCAGTTTGGTAAAGAAGCACAAAGTAAAATGGATAACAAAGAAGAATTTTTAAGAAAAGAATTAGCTAACAAATATAAAGATATGGAAAATAAAGTAGAAGGATTTGAATAAATTGAGATTTTAGTTTTGTATATATTATATTTATGATTGTTACACGATTAAGATTACAACGTAGGAGTTAAATGAATGGATAAATTTAAGTTATCAGAAAAATTTATAGATAAGTATAAAAGAAAAAGACCACCCTTCGGTTTCAATGGATTAGGTGAATTAGTTTATATGAGAACATATTCTCGTATTAAAAAAAATGGTAAAAATGAAAGGTGGTGGGAAACTGTTCGTAGAGTTGTAGAAGGTACATATTCTATGCAGATGTACTGGATTGAATCTCATAAGTTAGGTTGGAATCCCTGGCAAGCACAGCGGTCAGCACAAGAAATGTATGACCGTATTTTTTATATGAAATTTTTACCACCAGGTCGTGGTCTTTGGGCTATGGGAACCGCTATTACAGAAGAAAAAGGGTTGTATGCAGCACTTAATAATTGTGCATTCGTATCTACTTCTACACTTAAAGAGGATTATGCAAAACCATTTTGTTTCCTTATGGATGCAAGTATGTTAGGTGTAGGTGTAGGTTTCGATACAAAAGGTGCTGGTGAAATTATTATTAAAGGTATCAATCGAGACAGAAAAGAAGAAATTTATATGATACCTGATACACGTGAGGGTTGGGTAGAATCATTAAGACTATTATTGGAAAGTTACTTTCATGGAATGCCATTAATAGAGTTCGACTATAAACAAATTAGAGACGCTGGTGAACCGATTAGGGGGTTTGGTGGAGTATCAAGTGGACACGAACCATTAAAAGAAGTACACGAAGATATCAGAGAAGTTTTAGATAAAAATACAGGTGAACCAATTACTGTTACTACTATTGTTGATATTATGAACTTAATAGGAAAATGTGTAGTAGCTGGTAATGTCCGTAGAACAGCTGAGATTGTATTTGGTGACCCATTTGATGAAGAATATTTAGATTTAAAAAATTATAAAGTTAATAAACATAGAGAACAATACGGCTGGACTTCTAACAATTCAATATACGCAGAACTTGGTATGGATTATACTGATGTATGTAAACGAATAAATGATAATGGAGAACCTGGATTTGCGTGGTTAGAAAATATGAGAAGTTATAGTAGACTAAAAAATGGTAAAGATGATAAAGATCATAGAGCGGCGGGTGGTAATCCTTGTCTTGAACAAACACTTGAATCATATGAGTTATGTTGTTTAGTAGAAACATTTCCAAATAATCATGAATCTTTAGATGATTATAAGAGAACATTAAAATATGCTTATTTATATGCTAAGACAGTAACACTTGGTAAAACACATTGGCCTGATACTAACAGAGTTATGTTGAGAAATCGTAGAATTGGATGTAGTGTAAGTGGGGTAGCTCAATTTATTACAAAACATGGGATGGAAGACCTAAGAAAATGGTTAGAAAAAGGATATAAGACAATACAAAATTGGGATTGTGTATATTCAGATTGGTTAGCAGTACCTCGTTCAATTAAAACTACTTCAGTTAAGCCAAGTGGTACAGTTTCACTCTTAGTAGGAGCTACTCCTGGAATGCATTATCCAGAAAGTAGATTTTATATTAGAAGAATGAGATTATCAAAACATTCAGAGTTATTAAAACCTTTAAAAAAGGCAGGATATAAAATAGAACCAGCCTTTGGTTCAGAAGATACTACAGTTGTAGTAGAGGTGCCCGTTGATGTAGGGGAAGGAATAAGAACAGCGGCCGAACTTTCGATTTGGGAACAATTCAGTTTGGCCGCATTCTTACAAAGACATTGGGCGGACAATCAAGTTAGTTGTACGGCTACATTCGACCCTGAAACAGAATCACGTGAATTACCACACGTGTTAAATTATTTTCAATACAGATTAAAGGGTATTTCATTATTACCAAGACACCCATCAGGAGCATATAAACAAATGCCGTATGAAACAATTGATGAAAAAACATATAATACTGAAGTTGAGAAACTTGGATATTTAAGTTTTGTTGGTATTGAAGGTGAAGAAGCAGAAGTTGATAAATTTTGCAATAATGATGTATGTGATATACCAGAAATTATATAAATGGAGTTTGTTATGCATAAGTTAGAATATATTTGGTTAGATGGTTGTACACCAACACAAATAAGGTACAAAACAAAAGTTGTTGAAGACTTTCCTGTATCTCCATCATTTGGCGGATATGAAGATGTACCAGTTTGGGGATTTGATGGAAGTTCTACACAACAAGCAGATGGTAATTCTTCCGATTGTGTTTTAAAACCTGTTAGAATTTACCATAATCCATTAGAAGAAAATAGTTCAATAGTTTTATGTGAAGTATGGAATGTAGATGATACATCACATAAAACAAATACAAGACGAGAGTTAGAGGAAACTATTGATGATTGTGATCATACTAATAATTGGCCAGTTAATGCATGGGTAGGATTTGAACAAGAATATACTTTATACGACAATGAAACAAGTAGACCATTGGGTTGGCCAGCATTTGATGAACCAGCACCGCAAGGTGATTACTATTGTGGTAGAAACATTGGTGAAAATATATCAAGAGAACATATGAACGCTTGTATAGAAGCAGGTATTCAGATTTGTGGAACAAACGCAGAAGTAATGTTAGGTCAATGGGAATATCAGATCGGAGTAGGCGGTTCAATTCATATGAGTGATGATTTATGGGTTGCTCGTTGGTTGATGGAAAGAGTTTGTGAGAAACATGATTTATCAGTTTCACTTCACCCAAAGCCAGTTGAAGGTGATTGGAACGGCGCGGGGTGTCATACTAACTTTTCTACAAGAGAGATGAGAGAAGACGGTGGATATAAATATATAACTAAGGCGTGTAATAAATTAGAAAAAACACACAAAGAACATATGGAAGTATATGGAGAAGACAACGAAAAACGATTAACAGGATTACATGAAACTCAAGCGATAGATAAATTTAGTTGGGGAGTTTCAGATAGAGGAGCGTCAATTCGTATTCCTTGGCAAGTAGAGAAAAATGGTAAAGGGTATCTTGAAGATAGACGACCTTCATCTAATTGTGACCCGTATAGAGTTAGCAAAAAATTAATAGAAACGATTTGTAGTTAGATATTTATAGTAAAAGAGGTTATATTGTATCAAGCGATATATTACGATAGAAGATCAAATAAAATGCATATTTGGGACGATAAGTTTGGTTATAAAAACTTTCGTTATAAAAAATACGCCTACGTTAAAAATAAGACAGGTACTCATATATCACTATATGGTGATAAATTAAAAAGAATAGGTAAGTGGGATAAAGATCAACCTGAGTTATTTGAATCTGATGTAAATCCAGAGATTAGGGTATTAGTTGATAACTATACTGATTCAGATGATATATCTGAAGGTCATAAAGTAATGATTTTTGATATTGAAGTAGAAGTTACAGATGGCTTTCCAGATATAGAAAAGGCTGAAAACAAAATAACTTCAATAGCATTTAATGATTCAGTAATAGATAAATACTATTGTTATGTTCTTGATGAAGAGAAGAAGTTAGATAATGATTTTGATGAAGATGTTATAGTAAAAACATTTACAAGTGAATATGAATTATTACAACAGTTTTTTATAAAGTATAAAGAAATCCAACCTACAATTTTAACAGGATGGAATGTAGAATTTTTTGATATAAGTTATTTGTATAATAGAGCGGTTCAAATTGTAGGTCAAACAATATCTAATTTTTTATCACCAATTGGTATTGTTCAATGGAGTGATTTTGCTAAGAGATATAAAATTGCAGGTGTTAGTGTTTTAGATTATTTAGCTTTGTATAAAAGATTTACATTTAGTGAAAGACCATCGTATAGATTAGACGCAATAAGTGAATATGAGTTGGGAGAGAAAAAAGTTTCATATGAAGGTACGTTAAATGATTTATATGATAATGATTTACAAACATTTGTAGAGTATAACTTACAGGATGTAAAACTTGTTAAGAAACTTGATGATAAGTTAGATTTTATAGGTATCGCTAGAGGATTAGCTCATTTAGGTCATATACCGTATGAAAATGTATTTATGTCATCACGTTATTTAGAAGGCGCTATTTTAGTTTATCTTAGAAAAAATAATATTGTTGCACCTAATAAACCTAAAAAAGAAGATACTAAAAAAATAGAAAAATTTGTTGGAGCATATGTTCAAGAACCACAACGAGGTAAACACGATTGGGTTTATGATTTAGATATTACTTCTATGTATCCGTCGTGTATTATGTCATTGAATATATCACCTGAAACTAAACTTGGTAAAATTGAAGGATGGAATCCAGAAGAATTTTTAAAAAAAGATAATAAAAAAACCTATTCTTTGACTCATAACAGTAAATTTTTAGGTAAGTATACAGAAACAGAATTAAAGAGTATGTTAGAGAATGAACAAATAGGTGTAGCTACAAATGGTGTAATGTATAGGACAGATAAAGATGGTTTATTAGCAGCGTTATTAAGAAAATGGTTTGATGAACGAGTTGAATATCGTAAGTTATCTAAAAAGTTTTATGAAGAGGGTGATAAAGAAAAATCAGAATATTTTGATAGAAGACAGTATTTACAGAAAGTAGTATTGAATAGTTTGTATGGTGTTTTAGGTTTACCGGTATTTAGATTTTATGATGTTGATAATGCTGAGGCGGTTACATATACAGGACAGTCTTTAATAAAATTTACTAAGAAGATTGCAAATCATTATTATAATAAAGAACTTAATGATGATAAAAATCATTGTATTTATATTGATACAGATTCAGTTTTTTATTCAGCAACACCATTAGTTAAAAGAAGATATCCGAATTTAGATATTAGAAATGTAGATAAAATGTCTAAAGCAATTTTAGAAATAGCAAGTGAAGTACAAGAATATTTAAATGAAGGTTATGAATATTTTGCGAAGAAATTTTGTAATTTAGATAAACATGGATTTGATATTAAACAAGAAGTTATAGCTAAGAGTGGATTATTTGTTACAAAGAAAAGATATGGATTGAAGATTATCAATGATAATGGTAAGAAAGTAAATAAATTAATGGTAAAAGGTTTAGATACAGTTCGTTCAAGTTTTCCCGTAGCTATGAGAGAGATGTTAAGCAAATTATTAGAAGATATTTTAATGGATGTTCCTAAAGAAAAATTAGATAAGTTTATTATTAATTTTAAAAATAGTATGAAACTTATGGAGTTTGATAAGATAGCAATACCGACAAGTGTAAAGGGTATTTTAAAATATAGAAATAAAGAGGGTGATATATTTAAATCTCATCAGTTAGGAACACCAGTTCACGTAAAAAGTTCTTTATATTATAATGATTTTTTAAAATATAAAAAAATATCAAAGAGATATAAACCGATAGCTAATGGCGATAAAATTAAATGGGTTTATCTTAAACAGAATCCATTGGGATTAGATACCATTGCGTATAAAGGACATGAAGACCCCATTGATATATTGAGTTTTATTCGACAATATATAAATTATGATAAAATTTATAAACAAGCATTACACAAAAAAATTATGATGTTATATGGAAGTATGGATTGGGATGAACCGATAGATTTATCTAAAACAATAGAAAGATTTTTTTGATTTTCAATAAGTTAATCAATATATATGTATATATGATTATAATTAATAGGAGAAGTTATGATAAATAAACAAAAGTTAGTACGTTTTATTAATAAGTACTATCTAAATGGTACAGTAGATTCAGTAGTATTCAATAGTAGTGCATCTACTCAACAATTAGGTACACGATTTGTATCAGGTGATAAAAATTTGTTGGGTGTAGTGAAAATGGATAGTTGGAATTATGAAGAAGCAGATATAGGTGTTTATGATACTGAACAATTATTAAGATTGTTGTCTGTATTAGATGAGAACATTGAATTTTCTATAAATAAGGCAGGTGATAAAGCTATTTCAATTAGATTATCAGATGCATATTCTTCTGTCAATTATATGTTAAGTGACCCATCTATTATTAATGAACCACCTCAAATAAAAAATATACCTAATTTTGAACTGAGTATAAATGTAACTACACAACTTATTAATAAGTTTATCCACGGTAAGTCAGCATTAGTTGAGACTGATACATTTACTGTAATTACAGATGAAACGTCAGCTAAATTAGTTATCGGTTATTCAGCTGTAAATACAAATAGGGTTGTTATACCTGTAACAACTACAGAATTTGAAAAAATTGATAACATTTCTTTCAATGCCAATCTATTTAAAGAAGTACTGAGTGCTAATAAAGAATGTGAAAGTGCATTATTACAAATTGCAAGTGAAGGTTTGGCAAAGATCAGTTTTAAGATAGATAATTTTATATCTACTTATTGGTTAGTGGCAGTGAGTGAAGTTGATTAATGTCAAATACTTTATGGACTGAAAAATATCGGCCTTCGTCTATTGATACTTATATCGGGAATGAACACCTACTCGATAAAGTATCAGTTTACCTCGAGAGTGGAGACTTACCGCATCTTTTACTATACGGAAGAGCCGGTACAGGTAAGACCACTCTCGCCAAAATTCTTGTAAAGAATATCGAATGTGATTATCTTTATATAAATGCGAGTGATGAAAACAACGTAGATACAGTTAGAACTAAAGTAAAGAATTTTGCTTCTACAGTAGGTTTCAAGGATTATAAGATTATTATTTTAGATGAGTGTGATTACATTACACCTAATGCACAGGCGGCACTTCGAAATCTGATGGAGACATTTTCAAAACATTGTAGATTTATTCTAACTTGTAATTATGTAGAGAGAATTATAGAACCAATACAATCAAGGTGTCAATCATTTCAGATTACTCCACCCTCAAAGAAAGACGTAGCGGTACATTTATCAAATATATTACAGAACGAGAACGTAAAATTTGAGATAGATGATGTAGCTACTATTGTAAATGGAACATATCCAGATATAAGAAAAGTTATAAATACTTCACAAAGAAATGTTGTTAGTAATTCTTTAAAATTAGATACGGGTAGTATTATTCAAAATGATTATAAATTAAAATTATTAGAAATATTAAAAACACAAGATAAGAAAAATGCATTTAAAAATATAAGACAACTAATAGCAGATTCACAGATTAGAGATTTCGCAGATTTATTTAGATTATTGTATGATGAAGTTGATTCTTATGGACAAGGACATATAGCGGAATGTATTTTAGTGATAGCGAAGTATGAATTATCAGATAGTCAAGTAGTTGATAAAGAGATTAATGTTATGGCTATGTTAATTGAACTATTAGGAGTAATAAAATGAATATGAAACCAAGAAAACCATTACCAAAAGCCCAAGTTCAAGTAGATTTAAGAGACGCGGAAACTATGAAATGTGAATATTGTGGAAACTATTTATTTATTAGCTCAACAATTATAAAAAGATTATCAGCAATAGTATCACCTACAGGTGAAGAGGCTATAATTCCAATAGATGTTTATAGTTGTGGTAATTGTGGTAGAGTTCCAAAGTCTATGTTGGAAAGCTCTGGAGTAACTGAGGTAGGTGAAAAACCTAAAGAGGATAAGTTATTTCGTGCCGATTTATGAGTATATTTGTCCAACTTGTGGCCACGAAGAAGAAGTATTACAATCTGTAGATGCTCCAAATCAAAAATGTCATAAAGAGTCTAAGGGTTATTTTTGTAATACTGAAATGAAAAAGAAGATTTCAAAAACATCAGTTATATTTAAAGGTAGTGGATTTTATGAAACGGATTATAAAAAAACCTCAAATAGTAAAGAAGAAAAATCTATTCCAGCATCTGAATCAAGTAACAACGAGTCAGAAACTTAATTATTGGGATACACTTTCTGTAGAGGATAAAAAAACTTGGTCTAATTATATGATACATAGATTTTTATCTATGAAAATGGAATGGGTAGAAGTAGTAAATGAGTTACAAAAGTATAATTTAGAATCAAAAGATTTATATAAACTTTATATAAATATTTTACCTAAAAGTAGACAATATTTAAAATATATAAAAGGGAGAAATCAAATGGACTATCCAAATTGGTTAATTAATATAGTAGCTAATCACGAAGAGTGTAGCAAACGAGAAGCGTATGATATGATTGAAATGTATATGCTTACAGAAGGCGGTATGTTAGAATTAGGACAACTCTGTCAAAAGTGGGGAGTTGAACCTGAAAAAATAGAAGAGGCTGGATTGAATGTACTTGGTACTATCGGAGGTTACACTGCAGGCGAAGTAGAATGAAAGTTATAACAGACTCTAAAACAGTCAAAAAGTATGCAAAAAATAATCCTGATTTGACAATAGTTGAACAAATGGAACTTGAATGGCCTGAGATGACACAAGAGTTTAAGAAGATTCAACGAGAACAATATGAGTTATTTCTTCACAAACAACACGACTATGGTCCAGGTAATATTTCAGTCGGTACGCAATTACAAACTGAAGCAGAAGTAAAGTTATCACTTCAAGGCTTATTTTTTCGAATGAATGATAAAATTCAGAGAATTAAAACATTGTTATTAAATGGTGGTAAACAAGCTGTAAAAGATGAACCATTAGAAGATGCTTATTTAGATGTTTCGAATTATGGAGTTATGGCTACTATAGTATCACGAGGAAAATGGGGAAAATGAAACGAATAAGTTATAGTCAATATAATCAATGGATTACTTGTCCTCATAAATGGAAATTAAATTATATAGATGATTTAGGTGAATATACTGATAGTATTCATACATTATTTGGTACTTCAATGCATGAAGTATTACAGACATATTTAACAGTAATGTATAATGATACTATTAAGATGGCTGATGCGTTATTTTTAGATGAAATGTTATTACATAGAATGAAAGAAAATTATATTAAAATTATGGAAAATAATGGTGGTGAAGTTTTTTGTGAACAACATGATATGGAAGAATTTTATAGACATGGATTAACTATATTAGAATGGTTTAAAAAGAAACGAGGTATGTATTTTAGTAAAAAGGGTTATGAGTTAATCGGTATAGAAGTTCCAATAGAATATAAGTTATCTAATAATATTATTTTTATTGGTTATATGGATGTAGTTTTACATGATATAAAAAGAGATAGGTATAAAATTATAGATATTAAAACTTCTACAATGGGGTGGAATAAATATCAGAAGGCTGATAAAAATAAAACCGATCAGTTGTTATTATATAAACAATTTTATAGTGCACAGAATGATATACCGATAGACAAAGTTGATATAGAATATTTTATTGTTAAAAGAAAATTATATGAAAAAGTAGATTTTCCACAACGTAGAGTTCAAACATTTACACCAGCAAACGGTAAGCCAAGTATCAATAAAGTACTTAATAATTTAAATCAATTTATTAAGGAATCTTTTATTGATGGAGAATATAACACACAACATATTTATATGAAACAACCATCTAAAAAGAATTGTAGGTTTTGTGTGTTTAATCAAACTGAATATTGCGACGCAGGAGTTTTATAATGTTATCTAAATGTAGTCTACGACTGAAACTTTCTGATTTTATCAACACAGATATAGAAAATCAAGTTATGGAAAAAATTAATCAAGCACATGCTGGGTTGAATACTGCTATAATATTATATTTGTGGTATGATGACGGTGAAATAAAAAGCGTGGATTTGAAAGATTTTTTAGTGAGATGGGAGAATAAGTTACAGTTTAAAACAATTGTAAAACAAAGTCATGATATTCGACCAAATGAATTTATATTTTGGGATATAGTTCCAGTTGATACACCGAGTAATGAATGGCGTAGATTTACATATAATTATGTAAATGAAGTAAATATATTAGAAGGTTTGAAAAAGTTTTACGAATATACAAAATTTATTACAAAAGACAAACCAGTTAAAAAACAAAAAAGAAATGACTACGAAGATTAAAATTGGTATTGTAGGTAGCAGAAAATATACTAATAAGAAAAAAATAAAAGATTTATTATATGAAATTAAACAGAAAACGCATACAGAAGTAGAAATAGTTAGTGGCGGTCAAAGAGACGGAGCAGATGGATATGCAAGAAAATTTGCATTAGAATTGGGTATGGATTATGTAGAGTTTCCCCCAGCACATTATAATTGGAACATGCATTGTAAACTACCAGCTACAAAATATAATAAACCTTATTATGTTACAAATTACTTTAAAAGAAATAAACAGATAGCTGAATATAGTGATATGATTATAGCCTTTATACCAGATGGAGTAGAATCAAAAGGAACAATAAATACAATTAGTCATGCTGAACGGTTGAAAAAAATGATTAAAATAATTAATTAACAAATATTTATATATACATATATATTACAGAGGTTTTAGAAATATGGATTACAAATTAACTTCAGTTAAAATACTGAAAGAGTTATACAGAAATTTCAAAATGAATACATTGGATGATGAGTTTACTTTGCAAAAATTAGTAAATCGTTCAATGGATTTATATTTATTAGATACGAATTTCAAAAATACGATACAAACGTATGATAACTTAATACAAAGCGGGAGTAGACTATGAGAGAGGATTTGATTAAAGCGAGCAGATTGCATTTTGAAGCGCACGTAGAGAAACATAGAATAAATGTTGAAAATTTGTTACAAAATACACAAGGAGTTGCTGACCATCCTGATATTATGGATACGATAGAAAAGGAGTTGGAAGAGATTTCAAAGTATAATGATTTACTTGAAGTGTTAGAAAAATATTTTGAAAAGCACACAACAAACAAAGAGTTATTAAACGATTAATAAAATAAGTGAGGTTATATGTCTAAAAAGAAAATTTTACTATTATCAGATGATTTAAGAATGAGTTCTGGCATTGGTACAATGTCAAAAGAGTTTGTATTAGGTACACTACATCATTACGATTGGGCTCAGATAGGCGGAGCTATAAAACACCCAGAAGAGGGTAAGGTTGTTGATATGAATGAATCATGTCGTAATGAAACGGGTATAGAAGATGCCAGTTTAACGATATATCCTATTAATGGTTACGGTAATTCTGAATTACTTAGAAGTATTGTACAACGAGAAAAACCTGATGCTATTTTACATTATACAGACCCAAGATTTTGGGGTTGGTTATATGAAATGGAACATGAAATTCGACAAGAAATGCCGATTTTTTATTATAATATATGGGATGATTGGCCAGCCCCACATTATAATGAGTTCTTTTATGAGAGCTGCGATTTGATTATGAATATTTCAAAGCAGACTGTTGCTATTGTAAAAGATGTTTGGAAAAAGAATCCACCAGAAGATTGGCAAGTTACTTATTTACCTCATGGAGTAAGTACTAAATATTTTTATCCAATAAGTGTTTTCGATGATGAATATAAAAAAGTTGAAGCGATGGGAAAACAACTTACAGATGACAATATTGAATTTGTTCTTTTTTATAATAATAGAAATATTAGAAGAAAAATGCCAGGAGATATTATTTTAGCGTTTAAAGTATTTTGTGATATGTTACCGAAAGAAGAAGTTGATAAATGTGCTTTACTAATGCACACTCAACCACGAGATGAAAATGGTACAGATTTACCAGCAGTAGCTAAAGCAGTGTGTCCAGACTTAAAAGTTTATTTTAGTGATAAAAAATTAGAACCAGCACAATTGAATCATCTGTATAATATGGCCGATGTAACTATTAACATAGCTTCTAATGAAGGATTTGGATTAGGAACTTGTGAATCATTGATGGCAGGAACACCTATTATTGTAAATGTTACAGGTGGATTACAAGATCAATGTGGATTTAAATTAATAGATTGGGCTCCTGATGGTTCAGGCCATACAACAGAAGGAAGACATTTAACTGAAAAAGATTATTTAGAAATAAAATCATTGCATGACGATAGGAAGTGGAAGGACAATAAAGATTTAACTTGGGGTGAATGGGTAAAACCAGTATGGCCTTCTAATAGAGCTTTAGTGGGTTCAATTCCAACACCATATATTTTTGACGATAGATGTAGATTTGATGATGTAGCAGGTTTGATTAAAGAATGGTATGATATGGGTCCAGAAAAAAGAAATGAATGTGGAATGAAAGGTCATGAATTTGTTAAGAGTGATAAAGCAATGATGACAAGTGAAGCTATGTGTCAAAATTTTATTGACCACATGGACAAAGGATTTGAAATGTGGAAACCAAGAAAACGCTATAGTATGTTTAAGGCGTAGGAGTTATAATGAGTAAACCAGTATGTTTAGTTACAGCACCAGTTGCTACAAGAAGTGGGTATGGTGCACACAGTAGAGATATTTGTAGGGCATTAATAGAGTTAGATAGATATGATGTAAAAATCTGGCCGGTCCGTTGGGGAAGTTGTTCTATGAACGCTTTGCATGAAGATGACCCTAATGATAAAATTATTATTGATAGAATGTTACAAGAACCTGAGCTACCAAAACAACCAGAGTTGCATTTTCATATAGTAATACCAAATGAGTTTCAACAAATGGGGAAATATAATATCGGTGTTACTGCTGGATTAGAAAAAACAGTATGTCCACCCCAATGGATTGAGGGTATGAATAGAATGGATATGAATATAGTACCTTCAACTTTTGTTAAAGGTGTAATGGGTAATATTGGTTTTGATATAACAGATGATAAAACTAATGAGGTAAAAGGACATTTAAAAGTTGAAAAACCTATTGAAGTTTTATTTGAAGGCACAGATACTAATATTTTTAAAAAAACTAAAGAATTTACACAAGATTTAGTTACTGAATTAAAACAAGTAGAAGAAACTTTTAATTTTCTATATGTAGGACATTGGTTACAGGGAGGTTTAGGAGAAGATAGAAAAGATACTGGTATGTTACTAAAAGTTTTTCTTGAAACATTTAAAAATAAGAAAAAGAAACCTGGACTTATTATGAAAACAAGTGGCGCTACAGTTTCAATTCTTGATAGAGAAGATATATTACATAAAATAACTGATATAAAAGAAACAATAAAAGGTGATTTACCAAATGTTTATTTATTACACGGTGATTTAACAGATGATGAAATGAATGGTTTATATAACCATCCAAAAGTTAAAGCTCACGTAACGTTAACTCACGGAGAAGGATATGGTAGACCTTTACTTGAAGCCAGTATAAGTGGAAAACCAGTTATCGCTTCAAATTGGAGTGGACATTTAGATTTTTTATCTAAAGATAATGCTATTTTAATTGGAGGTGGTTTAGACGAAGTACCGAAGAGAGCATTTCCTGATGATATGTATACAGAAGGTTCACAATGGTTTACTGTAAATTATCCACAGGCATCAGCCGTAATGAAAGAAGTATATGATAATTACAAAAAGTATACTCTTAATGCAGATAAACTTTCAAAGATAAATAAATCTAAATTTTCATTACAAGCAATGACAAAAGAACTCGGAAAAATATTAGATAAATATGTTCCAGAGTTTCCAAAGGAAGTTGAACTCAAACTACCAAAATTAAAGAAAGTAGGTTCAACTGACCAACCTAAAATAAAATTACCAAAGTTAAAGAAAATATAACTATGGAAAGAGTAATAGACTGTCCAGTATGTTACGATACTGATAATTGTTTTGAAGATGTACAAGAAAATTATAGTTCATATTTATGTTTTCATTGTGGTTTTATGAGCGATTCAAGATATGAGATTAGTAGTTTACAATTAGTAGAAAATTTAAAAAAATCACCACTATTAGTTCAGAAGTTAAAATTTGAAGATAAACATAGAAATATAGTATGGTTTCCATCAGTAATTAATATGGGTGAATTAGGAATGATATTTCCAGAAGGAACACCTGAAGAATATGTTTGGAAATATGCAAAAGTAGTTGATGTTCCTAAAGAAGAACAACATAAATACGATAATTATGATAAGAGACTTGATGTTGAAAATGCAAAAGAGTATAGTCAATATGAGTTTTTAAAAGCGTGTAAAGAAATGGGAATAACGAGAGATTTAAAACAAAATGCCTAAACAAATATATACTTGGAGTAAAGTAAGAGCGGGAGATATTATATCCTTTAGATATAAAGGAAAAGGTACAGTAGGGTATTTAAATACAGTTCTTGTGTTGAATCCAAGAATGCCATACGTAAGAAAAGATAAAACTAAAACTTTTCATTTAATAGGATTAAAATTAGAAAGTAGGGGTAATATACCTACAATTAGAAATAAACCAAAACTTGTCGAACTTTTAGAAAGAATTGGTACAGTTCAAATTATAAGTGAAGAAGGTATATATAGAGTTGAAATACCGGGAGTTGGACCTCGAGGAGTTAGAAAAGCAACATATAATAAATTAAAACAACGCATTGGAAGATATTCAGTATATAGAACATATGATTATAAAGAGGCTAGAAAATCACAAGTATTTTTAGAACCAATTGTTTTACCAAAAGAATTTAAAGAGGTTTTAAGTGAAGATATCGTACGCAATATCAGTATGTAATGAGTTAGAAGAAATACAAAGGTTACTTACATTTCTATTAAAATATAAAAGAAATGAAGATGAAATAGTAGTAACTTTTGATCACAAGAATGGTACTCAAGAAGTAGAAAAATACCTTAGAAGTCAATCAACAAATGATAATTTTAGTTGGCATACACCTCAACCACCATTCGATAAAGATTTTTCTAAATTAAAAAATTATACTAAATCAATGTGTAATGGTGATTATATATTTCACCTTGACGCTGATGAATACCCACATGAAATATTAATGGAACAGTTACCAAGTGTAATTGAAACTAATGAGGTAGATTTAATTTGGGTACCAAGAGTGAATACAGTAGAAGGTCTTACAGAAGAATGGGCTAGTAAGTGGGGTTGGAGAGTTTCAGATAAAGGTTGGGTAAACTATCCTGATTATCAGGCTCGTGTTTTCAAAAATGTACCAGAAATTAAATGGATAAAACCTGTACATGAAGTTATTACAGGTCATAAAACATTAGCACATCTACCACCTGTAGAAGAATTAAGTTTATATCATCCTAAAACAATAGAAAAACAAGTAAAACAGAATGAGTTATATAGTAGTATATGAAAAATGTTTTAATATATAATATAGTTGAAGATAAAAAGAGATATGATAATGAACTTTTATTTAATTATTTTAGAGCTCAAGTTGATAATAGTTTAAGGCTTGGTTGGAATAAAGAAGATATAATTATTGGTACTAATTTTGATTTTGAACATGAAGATGTAAAGAATATAGAACTTAAAAATGTATGTACAACAAATATATTTAATAATAAATGGTATGGTATATTAGAATTAATGGAAGGTGGTTATTTAGAAGATGATTTTTGGTTTCACGATCAAGATTCTTGGCAAGTAAATAAAGTAACGTTTCCTGAGTTTGATGGTGAGATTGGAGGATGTACATATGTTTATACACCTGAATGGAATACTTGTTCAATGTTTTTAAAACAAACATCTACACAAGTTGTTAATTATGTAGTTGATTTTATGGAACTTAATAAAGAATCAGATTTTTATAGTGATGAAAATTACATATCAATTTTAAGAAATAATAGTGCTATAACAAATTTATTGACAACACTTAATAACAAATATAATGTTGGATTAACACATATGGAACAAAGATATGAAGCCGCTGATAAACCTGTATGTTCATTAGGATTTCAACCACACGTTCAAAATTCTTGGGATGTTTTTGTAGATGGAAAAAATGATTTAAATATTAAATTAGTTGATGAATTATTATTAGATATATTTAAGAAATATAAATTAACACCGGAGAATATTAATGAAGGATAAAGTTATAATATTCGGACCGTGGTGTGGTGAATTTAGTTATGAGTTAAGTTGGTGGAATCCAGGTATAAGAAAAATAAGAAAAGAAGAGTATAAAGATTATTACGCAGTACATATTGGATATAGAGGTCGAAGAGCAATGTACAAAGATTTTATAGAAGACTATGTATCATACCCAAAAGAACTTGAGGAGACATTAAAATATCCCGCGGCCGGAGGACAACACGTAATTGATGTAGGTGAAGTAGTACCTGAAAACTTAAAAGAATTTATGTATAGAGTAGCGTCACGGTATCAGTATAAAAAACATTATGTCGGTGGAGGATCTAAAGAAATTTTATTATATAATGTAGACCCCCAAATGTTTGTAGGTGGTAGACATATTCATGACGAAGAACCAGACGGCGATTATATAAATTATGAAGTTGATTCAGAAATGTATAACGAAATTAAAACTGAAATAAAAAATTATTTTTCAAATGGTAGAGATACAATCGCACTTATGGCTAGAATTAGAGATAGAAATAGAGGTGAGAATACAGGTGGATGTTATCTAAATTGGAAACCAGAAAGTTGGGAAATATTTTTAGATAGAGTTATAAATGAATTAGAAACAAATATAGTTGTTATAAGTCTTTCGACGAGCGGAGCTTCGGGTGGGGCTATGAGTTTTGAAGATACAGAGTTGTATAAAAATAATAAAGAAAATATAATGACAATAAATTTTGATGATGATGATGATTCGTTAGATAGACAATTAGCATTATTAAAGGCTACTAAATGTAGTATTTATGGAGCAAGTGGTTCAGCAGTACTACCGTTTTTTGTAAAGACACCAACTTTTACTCAACAAACAGTAGAAGAAGGGTTTAGATTGAAGTATAAATGGGAAAGAGATTTAACAGATAATTTAAAAAATATAAAAATATTTGATAAATATCATAGTGGAGAAGAAGTATATAATTCTCCACCAGATGAATTATTTGAAGAATTTGCAGAATTTTATAGGAGTTTATAATGACAGGTCTTAAATCAAGTGTAGCACAAAAAGGTAGATATGTTACTCAAATAGTACATTTTATAGATGGCCATTGTAAAACAATACACGGAATAGATACAGAAACTATTGAACAGGGCCAATTTACTAAGTTTCATACAAAAGATAATGTTATGGTTTTAATTCACGACCCAAATGTTTTAATGATTGAAGTTTTTGAAGAGAATGAAAATGAAGATTAGAGAAACTATGTTACCAGTATTAGGACCTAAAGGTGGTGAAGAAGAAGTACAAGCTTTGCGTGAAGTTATAGAAAGTGGTTGGTGGGGGAAAGGACCGAAGGTACAGGAGTTTGAAGAGAGATTCGCTGAGATGGTCGGACATAAATATGCTGTAGCAGTTACAAGTAATTCACACGGACAAGATTTAGTAATGAAAGCTATGGGTTGGGAGGGTATAGATGTAATTAATCCAGCTATATCTTTTATAGCTACTGCTATGATACCATTATGGAATAACTTTACTTCTAATATTGTTGATGTAAAACAAGATACTTTATGTATTGACCCTGAAGAAGTTGAAAGATATAAAAAACCCAATAGTGAGTTATTGATAGCTGTAGATGAAGCTGGAGTTAGAGCTGATTATGAAGAGTTAAGAAAAGTATTTGATGGATTTATACTTCAAGATACAGCTCATAGTTGTTATACACCAGGAGCAGGGTTAGATGGAGATTGTGCAGTGTGGTCTTTTCAAGCAGTAAAGACAATGCCTGCAGGAGACGGTGGAATGATTACTACAGATGATAAACAGTTAGCTGATAGATGTAGAGAAATGACGTGGTTTGGTGTATCTTCAACTTGGAGTAGATCAAAAAAGGGGTTAGATGGTAAACCAGGTTATTCGTGGGATTATGAAGTAAATGTTTTGGGATACAAATATTATATGATAGATATTATTGCTGCTATTTGTTTAGAACAGATGAAAAAATTACCAGAACATTTAAAATTTAGAAGACACGTACAGACAAGATATAATAAAGAATTAAATCCGTTAGTACAAAGACCACCACATTCTGAAACTGTTCAATATTATGTAACCAGAGTACCAGCTAATCATAGAGATATTTTAATAGAGTATTTGGCTGATAAAAATATTCACACTTCTGTTCATTTCAAACCGTTATATAAGTATGATATTTTAAAACAAGATAGAGAATATCCAGTTTCTGATACTGAGTGGTTGAAATTTTTGACATTACCTTGTAATAATAGAATGAAGGAAGAAGATATTGATTATGTAATTTATTGGGTTAACAAGTATTTTGAAGAGAATTTTTAGTGTATTTAGATTTATATAAAATAAATAATACAATTAATTTAGATCCACATTCTTGTTTCAGAGATAATAATACATATCCAGAATTTCAAGAAGATTTAATTAAATTTAAATCACATCTAAAACAACTTGTACATGTTAAAGCTTCTAAAACATTTTATAAATTCGGAGACGGTGATTATTATTTCTTAACTAAAAATGGAGTCGGTAGTGCAAAACCAGGTAATAGAGCTTTAAGTTTATCATTTGAAGAAATAAATCACCAGGATTTTGTAGATGGAGCTAAACTAAATGATTATTACACGTGTGAAATATATCCAGAGAATAGACGAATGTTTACAGATACAATATCAGATGTAGAGGTACATTATCCAGCTGAATATGGTTACGGGTTAGTTTCTAATAAATGGTTTTTTAAAGAATTTAGTGACAGTATTGGTTTGATAGGAGCGAGTGAAAAATTATATTTGATTGAAGAACTTATGCAGTATGATGAATATAAAGAATATTTAGGATTAGATAATTTTAATGATTATATACATTTTCCACAAAAGTATGCATGTGATGATGTAAATTTAGTTGAAGATTTTGTTGGTAAACAATTAAAAGAATCAACATCAGAGATATTTCTTTTGGGTATAGGACATTCTAAATCTGCTTTGTTATATAGATTTAAAAAATATACTAATGCTATTTTTATGGATGTAGGGGCTGGTATAGATAATATAGCGGGTTGTATAAATATAAACAGACCTTATGCAGGAGATTGGACTAACTATAGAATCAAAGATTATGATTACTCTAATATTGATTATCTTAGATATAGTGGTGAAGGTAAAGAGGTTATTTTAAATGATAGACAATAAATCAAAACAAGAAGTAATAGATATTTTATACGATAAAGTTAAACAGTATGAGAGAACTGAATTTGATGTTGCACATAGATACGGTGATCTACCTAATCATATATTAGATACGTTTAAAGACTTAGATTATACAGTTAGTGCAGATTCAACTTGTTATGATAGAGTAAGTGATACACCTCAATTTAAATATTGGTATTTAGAGATTAAGTTTATAGATGATAACGGTGATAATAATAAAATAAAAGGTTTTATATTAGCAACAGGAAACGGTGAACCAATTAGAACTGGAAAAGATGTTATTCAAATTTCAGAGAATTTTAAATCATATTCATTAAAAGTAATTTTAGTATGAAGATATACATTTCAACTTCGAACAAATATATTCATTTGATACAACCTTTTCAGTATTTATTTAATAAGTTCTGGAGTGATAAACAACGAGTAACAATATTAGGATATGAAGAACCAGAATTTCAGTTGTACAAAAATTTTGATTTTATATCTTTAGGTGAACAAACAGGAATACAAGACTGGTGTTCTGATTTGAGAAATTTTTTAGATACAATAGATGATAAATATTTTATTCACGCAGTAGAAGACCAATTTATTATAAGACCTGTAAATCAAGAAATGATAATACATTTATATGATTTGATGGAAGATGATGTAGGTAGGATTGCTCTTGAAACTGCAGCGAGAACTAAACCACATAAAGTATTACATACTGAAGGAGAAACGCAAGTTATTGAATTAGACCAAGAAGCTAATTATAGGTTGTCAGTTGTTCATTCAATTTGGAATAGAAAGTATATGATGAAGTATTTAGAGGATGGTATGAATCCTTGGGAATTTGAATTACAAGCGAGTGAAAAAGCTAAAAATGATGGATATAAAATATTAGGAACTGAAAATAATCACCCTATTTATTGTTGTCATACAGTAAGAAGAGGTGATTTTAATAATTTAGATTTTACAATATATGATGGTTATAATATGACAATAGATAAAGATACTTTAAATGAACTGAAATCATTGGAATTAATAAATGAATAATATTGTTATAGCAGGATGTAGTTTAAGTGCTGATGATACTTGTTTGGATGATAGTCATAGATTTAATTCTATAGAAAAAACATATCGGTGTTATCCTCATTATTTAAAAGACTATTTAGGAGAAAAATATAAAATACATAATATAGGACGAGACGCCGCCGATAATGGTACCATATCCAGAAATTTAATTGTAGTAATAGAAGAATTAATTGAAAAGGGAATGCATACTGAAGATATAATAGCTGTAATTCAGTGGAGTGGGTCTGATAGACATAGTAAGTATGTAGAAGACGGCGGTACACATACACCCTTTTTTTATAATAAAGAGTGTAGTGGATGGAGTTTAAGTACTTATGATGATCGTGATTGGCAAAATTATTATATGAACGAACATACTGAAGAAAAAGCGATACAGAATACACTTGATAATATATCCAAAACTCAACAGTTTTTAAAGTCTAATAATATAAAATATAAAATGTTTTGCGGTTGGTCAATTTTTAATAATGATTTAAATATAGAAGAACATATAGATATTTCTGATTTTTGGTTCTATAATAATCCAGATGGAAATTATAACAATGACGCGTCATGGAATGAACAAGAAACCAATAAATACGGTGGTATGAAAGAATGGATAAGAAGCAATGTGGAAAAAGAGGACTGGACAAGAGGAACACCAGATGTAATAGGTCAAGACCAACACCCATCTAACAAAGCACAACAGAAATTTACTAATTTAGTTTTAAAAGATATGGTAAAAGATTTAACTATAAGAGATAAAACTATAGTTACAACAGGTTGTAGTTTTACAAATTTTAGGACAACTTGGTCAACTTATCTTGAAGAACATTATAAAAAATCTGAAATTATTAATATTGGTTATAAAGGTAATTCAAATGATATAATATTACGAGGTGTAATCACAAATGTTGATCGGTTACTTACAGAAGGTAAGAAAATACATATGGTACTTATACAGTTAACTACTATGGAAAGAAAGTTTATGATTAATCGTGGTAATTTTGAAATGTCACCACCGGCACAAAATTTTTATAAATCATCTTGGAGTTCATGGTTTATGCCAATGAATGAAGGGTTTAATAATAATATTAATTTCTGGAAAAACTATTGGGAAAATATACATTCTGATGAATTACATTTTTTTGATTTATTAGAAAAGATTTTTATGGTGCAATCATACTTAAAATCTAAAAATGTAAAATATAAAATGTTTTGTGGTTGGGATTTATTTACCGATAGTAAAGATAAAAATATTTTTAGTAAAACTACAAGATATGAAAATATTGATAATGAATTATTAAAAGATAAATTTGGTTATTGTAAAACTAATACTCACAATTCAGAATTTGGTATAGAAAATTACTGGAACATGATAGATTGGGATAATTGGTGGTTTTTTGAAAATGAAAAAATAAAATATGGTGGTATAACTGAGTGGTCTCAGTATAATTTAGATAATGATAAGTGGTATCAAGATGATTTACATCCGTCGTTTGAAGCACACAAAAAGTTTAATGATGATGTTATTTTACAAATAATACGTAAAGGTTAATACTATGGAAAAAACAGATAAAATTATGATACCCTTTGATGTTTTGAATAACAAAAAGACTATTGTTATAG